>Ga0182011_10000127_pt1 | contig 59384 bp, 49 predicted proteins | sample 711E1DmetaG_FD_120481 | JGI IMG/M metagenome (GOLD analysis project Ga0182011, IMG submission 120481) | Permafrost microbial communities from Stordalen Mire, Sweden - 711E1D metaG | ecosystem: Environmental > Terrestrial > Soil > Wetlands > Permafrost | place: Sweden: Stordalen | collected...
AAGGTGATCGCGGACGACACGCTGCAGGGGCTCCAGCGCCTCCTGCCTGTCGCGAACCTGCTGAGCGTCGAGCTCGAAGAATCGAAGGCGGACGGCCTGCGCCCCGAGGACGTGCAGGCGATCTCGGGCGTGCAGTCGGTGGAGATACTCGGCGGGACGCTGAGGATCGGCATCCGCGACCTGGCGGCGGACTCGCCCGGGATCTTGCGTTGGCTGGTGGAACGCGGCTATCCGTTCCAACACGTCGTCAGCGAGCGGGCCAGCCTCGAGACGGTGTTCCTCACGCTCACGGGAAGGAGCCTGCGCGACTGATGCTCACCCCATTCCTGGCCCTGACCCGCAAGGACGTCAAGCTGTTCTTCGGCAACCGGCGCGCGCTCCTCGTGACCATCGCCGCTCCGATCGCGATTGCGTCGTTCTTCGGCTACCTCTTCGGAGGCGGCGGCTCGACGGAGCCCAGCCGCATCGCGGTGCTGGCGGTGGACCAGGACGGAAGCGCGATCTCGCGGGAGATCGCCGCCGGCCTGACGGCCGACAAGAACCTCGAGGTGAAGCCTTCCACCCTGGAGCCGGCGCGCGAGGCGGTACGCAAGGGCAAGGCTGTGGTCGCCTTCGTGATCCCCAAGGGTTTCGGCGCCGACGCTGGGCGCGCGTTCTTCAACGGCGGCGCGTCAAAGCCGGAGATCGCGCTGCTGTACGACCCGTCGCATGGCGCCGAAATGAGCATGGTCCAGGGGATCCTCACCGGCCACGTGATGGAGGCGGTCAGCAAGGAGATGTTCAACGGCCAGACCGGCCGCTCCGTCGTGAAGGACACGCTCGCGCAACTCGACCGGTTCGACATGGCCCCCGAGCAAAAGAAGGGCCTGCGCGGCCTGCTCGAAGGCGTCCAGGGGTGGAACGCGGCGCAGGAAACCGGCACGGGCTCCGCCCAGGAGGCGCCGCGCGTGGGGCTGACGCTCCCCTACCAGGTGCGCTCCGAGGCTGTCACCTCGGGAACGGGCGTCAAGTACAACGGGTACGCGCACTCGTTCGGCGGGATGGGGATCCAGTTCATCCTGTTCCTTGGGATCGATATCGGCATCGGGCTGCTGATGCAGCGCCAGACTGGCGTGTGGAAGCGCCTGCGCGCGGCGCCGCTTTCGAGGGGCGTGCTGCTCGGCAGCCGGGCGACGAGCGCGGCGATCACCTCGATGTTCGTGCTGATGGTGCTGTTCGCCTTCGCGCGGGTGGTGTTCGGGGTTCGCATTCAGGGCAGCGTAGCGGGGTTCCTCGGCGTGTGTGCCGCGTTCTCGCTGATGACCGCGGCGTGGGGGCTGCTGATCGCCGCGCTCGGCAAGACCCCCGAAGCGACCCGCGGGCTGTCGATCGTCACGACGCTGTTCATGGTGATGCTTGCCGGCGCGTGGGTCCCGACGTTCGTCTTTCCGGCGTGGCTCCAGAAGCTGACCGTCGTCATCCCGGCCCGCTGGGCGATGGACGGCCTCGACGCGATGACGTGGCGCGGCCTCGGCTTCTCCGCCGCCGCCCTCCCGATCGCGCTGCTGTCGGGTTGCGCCCTGGCGTTCGGTGCGCTCGCGGTGCTGCGCTTCCGCTGGGACGTCGACGGCTGAGGGCGCGGTCAATTCACCTGCAGCGTCCGCCGTAGCGAATCCCCTCCATTGCTTAGAAAGTCTCCCTCAACGCGGTGTCATCGCGAGGCGCACGGGCCGCCGCAGGCGGACCGGGCAACGACGCGATCCCAGGGTGACCGCGAGATTGCTTCGGCCCTTCGGGCCTCGCAATGACAGTCACTTTCATGGCCCAGGGTGAGCCCGCCGCTCATGAGGATTGTTCAGAAGGGCCCCTCGACAACCCTTGTCCTGAGGAGGTTCGCCGCAGGCGGGCCGACGAAGGATCTCCCCGAGCCCGCGGGTGACCGGGTAAGTGCGCTCCCAGGAGTTCCTTCGCTCGCTGCGCTCGCTCAGGATGACAGCGTGTGATGGGCGTCGTCCCGTCCTGCTTCCGTAGGCCGGGACACCGCCCATCACGCAGACCAGGTACCCTTACCTGCAAACCGGCGTTGCCGTGTTCAGAGAACACTTCCATTTCAATCGCCGTTTGTGTACAAGGACGGAGGTCCGTCGATGTGGAACCGCGTTCCCTTGCTGCTACGCGCTCTGTTGGCGGCGGTTGCCGTAACCGGCACGACGACCGTCGTCTGGGGAGCTCTCATCCAATCGAACTTGAACTTCTCCCCGGGGGTGCCCTGGGCGACACCGACCATGGCGGTGTTCCTGGTCTTCTACTGGCGATTTCTGAGAGGATGGGGGTGGCCCCGGTCCACCTCAGCCGCGCGCCGCGCAGGTCTCCGGGCAGAGTCGTTGTCTTCATCGGTATGGCGATGGTCGTTGGCGGCAGGAGGGCTCGGATTGGCCGCGTCCATCGCCTTGTTCATCGTGTCACACCGGCTGATCAGCTGGCCGCAACCTCCGCGTCCGGATCTCTCCAACATTCCATTCATCACCTTGTTGCCGAGCCTGCTCATGAGCGCCATCGTCGCGGGACTCGGCGAAGAAGCAGGCTTCCGCGGCTACATGCAGGGACCGCTGGAGCGCCGCTACGGAGCCGCCATAGCCATCACGGTTACCAGCACTGTCTTCGGCCTGGCGCACCTGAGCCACGGCGCATTTGTACCTGCTATTCTCTTCGACATCGGCTGGGGGGCGCTCTATGGACTGCTCGCCTACCGGAGCGGCTCCATCGTGCCGGCAATCGTTCTGCACAGTAGCGCCGATGCTCTGGAATACGTTGCCGCCTGGAAGTTCCGGCCAACGGCGCCCGCACCTCTGGTGTGGGTGAGCGGCCCCGATCGATTGCTGTGGGTCGACTGCCTTCTGGTGGTGCTGCTCGGAGGTGTCTCGATATGGGCCTTCCGGCGGCTGGCCGAAGCGCGTTCGAAGGTCTCGCTGCAGGAGGTCGGGTTTGCCGACTCTGAGAGGTCGGCAGAAGGGCGCGACCTTCGGTAAGTCCTCGCCGTCTTGGATCGGATGCGTGCCAGGCACGCGGTTGCCGCGTATCCTCTGCATCATGACAATCCTCCTCGACGGCCCAATTGCGTTTCTACGAGGCGCGATCCTGACCTTGCTCGTGACGGCGCCCCTGGCGGCGCAGACGCCCGCCGCGGCCCCCGCGCAGCTTCCGGCTGACGACGCGATCCGGATCCGGGAGTTCTACCGCCTGGCGGCGGAAGTCCAGGACCGGATCTGGCCGCTTTGGAGCGCGACGCCGGCGCCGCTGCTGCTCGTCACGAGCGAGACGGAGTTCCTCACACATCACCCGGCGCCGCCGCCGGATTTCAAGAAGGTCGCCGAGGACTTCTACGCCCGCCCGCGGCACTTCCCGACCAACCTGCTGGCGACGTTCCCCGCGTTCGGGCCGCCGTCCGTGATCGTGATCGGCGAGCCCGCGAACACCGACGCCAAGACCAGCACGCCGTGGCTGTTCGTCGTCCTGCACGAGCACTTCCACCAGCTGCAGAACGCGCAGCCCGGCAACTTCAAGGCGACGGAGGACCTCGGCCTAGCGCGCGGCGACACCAGCGGGATGTGGATGCTGAACTACCCGTTCCCGTACGGCGACGCCGCGCTCGGGCGGGCGTTCGCTCACCTGCGCGACACGCTGCTCGCGGCGTTGCGGGAGCCCGATGCGGCGAAGTTCGCGGCGCTCGCCGCGGAGTACAAGGCGGAGCGCAAGCAGTTCCTCGCGCAGCTCGCGCCCGACGATCGCAAGTACCTGAGCTTCCAGATCTGGCAGGAAGGGATCGCACGCTACACGCAGGTCGTCGCCGCGGAGGCCGCCGCGGGGTACCGGCCGACCGCAGAGTACGCGGCGCTTCCCGACGCCAGTCCGTTCGCAACGTACGGCCAGGAGATGAGAGCTCAGACGCTCGAGGCGCTGAAACATGTGGAGCTTGCCACGGCGCAGCGCGTCGCGGTCTACCCGTTCGGTTGCGCCGAGGGCTTCCTCCTCGATCGCCTCGACCCGAAGTGGAAGGACGGCTACTTCCGGCACCCCTTCACGCTCGACCCGTTCTTCGAGTAGGCGTGCTGCTCGGCGCTCAGCGGCGCGCGGTCAGGATCGCGAGCTTGCGGGAAAGCATCTGCAGACACTCCTCGAGGCCGAAGAACTCGATGAGGCCCATCGCGTCGAGCTTGGCGCGAATCGCATCCGGCACCTTCGTCCCGGTCAGGCCCTCCAGGAGCATCGAGGTCTCCTCCTCGGAGAACTCCCAGTCGTCCTCGACCCACCGCCTGAACGCGCGGTTCTCCGGGCAGACGATCTGGCAGCGCCGGCAGCCGATCAGGCACTCGATCCAATCCGTGTCGAGCCATTCGGGCAGCCCCTGCGGGCCGCTGTACCCGCTGTAGAAGGTGATACAGCGCTCCTGGCGCAGCGCCGTGCGATCCTCCGGGATCGCCCGGGTCGGACAGGCTCGGCGGCACGCGGTGCAGCGCTCGCAGCGCTCGAGGAGGCGAGGCTCCAGCCAGCGGTCCTCCTCGCACGGCACGCTCGAGTAGTAGCTCACCAGCATGTGGAAGCTGCCCAGGCCCGGCACGTACGCGATGTTGTTGCGCCCGTACAGGGCAAGCCCGCTGTGCGCTGCGAGCGCCTTCTGCGGAACGCGCGCGAAGCGGGCCCAGTGCCCGATCGGAGCGAGCCGCTCGTTGAGGGTGTCTTCGGCCTGCCGCGTGAGCTGCCAGTAACGGATATACGACGGAGGCACGAGCACGGTGAAGCGCGAGCCGCGCCAGGTGAACGCCACGCGGGACTGCGGGTGAGGAATGGCGCCGACGATCAGCGAGCGCGCGCCCGCACAGTCGTCTGGAAAAGGGCAATCGAAGATGCGGGCGTAGTTGCGGAAGATGAGGTCGGAGAGCTGCCCGGTGTCGTGCGCCGCCTGGATCTCCTGCCTGAGGTCGTCGCGGCGCGTCGCCGGCACAATGCGGTGGACGAACGGCACGCCCGTCAACGGACCGTTCACTCCTGCCGTCTGCGCGCTCGCCATGAACCCTCCGCACTGACGGCCCACGAGTGATCAGCACCCGATCGGCCGCCACCCCGGAGTATGGAACAGCCGTCAAGTCCCCTGACCTGCCGGCTCGAGCAGACCTGGAACCCGTGGAGCACAGCGTCAGCTGGTGGGCCTGGTTTGCTTCCAGTTGGGCGAACCCATCGGCACGGCGAATTGCAGGCCGCAGCGAGCGCAAGAGATCGTTGGCGCCCTCAAATCGTCGTCGCCCGCACGATATGGCCTCCCCGATCGGGCGTCGAGCCTCCCCGGTTTGCGAAGTAACGCTCCCGGATCAGCGCCGGGCCGAGATCTTCGACTTCGCGAAAGCCCAGGGCCGTGAGCTTGGCGTGGAGCTCGTCCGTTTCAAAGTGAATTTTGAACGCCTCCCCCAGGGAGGCGACGCCGTTGGCGAGCGCCTCACGGACAGCGGCGTATTCATCCTGGGCGGGGCCCGAATCCGGGGGGTTGCCGTAGTCGAACACGACATGGCCCCCCCCCGGCAGGCCGGCGATGAAGCCGAGCGTCGAGAAGACGGCCTGGTCCGTCAGATAGGGCACGACACCTAGCCAGGTGAAGAAGGTCTGCTGCGCCGGATCGAAGCCGGCGGCGGCCAGGCCGTCCGCCAAGGTCTCCCGCTCGAAATCGACCGGAGCGAAGGAGAGCGCGCTGGGGACCGAAATCGCCGCCTCGGCGAGCCGTTGGCGTTTCCACGCCTGGGTTGCCGGGTGATCCACCTCGAAGACGCGCAGGTTCTCCCCCAGGTTCGTGCGGTAGGCGTACGTGTCGAGGCCCGCCCCTAGCACGACCAACTGGCGGACACCACGCGCGACGGCGGCCGTCAAGGCATCCTCGGCAAAGCGCGTTCTCACGGCGATGAACAGGCGCAGCTTTCGTGTCGACGGGTGGTCTTCCGCATCGCGGACAGCCACATCAATGTCCGCCCCCAGGATCCGCACGGCCAGGGGATCGGCGAAGATACGACCGCCCTCCAACACCTGGTGGACGGCACGATGGGCAGCTGCTCCGAGCGCGGTACGGCTTGGTTGCCCTGGCTGCATCGGGGAAGCCTAGTTGCCTGGGCCATCGCCGTCAATCCGGAAAAGGCCGCTCAGAGTCGAAATGGAGCCGATCCGATCGTCCCGGGGTTCGGCATCGGCAAGAGGGCAAACCGATCCAATACCAGGCGTCAGGCTGCCTGGTTCTGCGCCGAGAAAGCCGGGCCGCGCGCGGCTTCGGTTTACACGAAGTGCTTGTACCCCGGCCACGCCTGCTCGATGGGCACGAGGCGCTTGCGGGCGATGAAGATGCCAAGGTCGTTTTCGTAGGGCATGCAGTACCGGCACCTGTGGACGCCGGCGGGCGTGACGTCGGCGTAGCTCTCGAAGTACTCCTCGCGGGCGCCGCCCAGCCGCATGAAGGTCGTGATCGGCGTGGCTCCGACGCCCCACATCCAGTACGAATTCTGGTTGCAGATGACTCGGGGCAACGGGTAGCGGCTCGCGAAGAGCTCGAGCGCGCCGGCCTCGCCGTAGTTGTTGACGAACGCGACCGTCGTCTTCCTCTCCGCCTCGGGGATCGTCAGATACGCCGCGGACACGTCGCGCGCGAGATCCTCCCAGCCGTGCATGTCGGCGAAGAGCTGCTCCAGATCGCCCATCTTCTGGTGCTCGAGAGAGCTCGGAGCCGCGCCGAGGGCGCGCGCGTACCGGATGTAGCTCTCCACCGGCAGCACCGGCATGGCGAACGGCGCCAGCAGCACGGCCGTGAGCGCGAGCAGACCGGTGATCGCCGGCACGGCGACGCGCCGCCACCGGCGGGTCATTTGTTCGAGGGCGACGCCGCCGCATGCGAACAGCGAAGGGTAGGCGGCCGCGATGTACTCGGACTTGGTGTGGGCGTTGACCAGGAGAATCGCGAACACGGTCAGGAAGGCCACGCCCACGGCGCGGAACCGCTTCCCCTCGCGGTCGAGAAGGCACCACGCGAGCCCCGGCAGCGCGACCAGGAAGGTGAACGGGTTCATGTTGCGAAACTGGTCCCCCAGGAAGCGGAGGCGCGTCAGCGACGAGTACTTCTCGGCGGTGGCGTTGCGCATGAACTCGAGGTGGGGGAACCCGTGCTGGGCGTTCCAGATGACGAACGGCAAGAAGATGAGGAACGCCAGCAGCCCCGCCGCGTACGGGCCAGCGCGCTTGAGCTGGCCGCGCAGCCCGGTGAGGGCGACGGCGACGACGATTCCGGCTGCCAGCCACATGATGCTGATCTTGTTGAGCATGCCAAAGCCGAGGAGCAGTCCGAGCCACAGCCACGCGAGGAGGCTGGGGCCTTCGATCACGCCAAGGAGCGCGTAGGCCGTCAGCAGCCAGAGGAGAATGTCGAGGCTGTTCATCGAGAAGAAGGAGTGGAACGCCACCAGGTGCGGCGACGCGAGGAAGCACAGGGACGCGAGAATCACCGCCGCCCGCCCGCCCCCCATGCGACGGACCAGCAGGCAGAGCACCGCCGTGGAAAGGCCCGACGCGAGCGCCGGGATCAGCCGGACGGCGAACAGGGATTCGCCGAGCAGGAACCTCGTCGCCGCCATCAGGAGGATCGAGAGCGGCGGCTGGTCCACGTACCCAAAGGCGAGGTGCTTGCTGCACGCGATGTAGTACAGCTCGTCCCGGAACCACCCGTACCCGCCAAGCGCGTTGACCGCCAGGTGCACGCCCAGCGCCAGCAAGGCCAGTCCGACGATCGTCCCGGTGTAACTCGGCCTTGCCTTCGCACGGTCAGGATCCACCATCGCTTCCCTCCAGTCCGCAGCAGAGTCTACGTCCTCTTCGGCCCTGAGGTTCAAGCCGACAAGCGGGCCTTCCTGGGCTGCGGCGAACAACACTGGTACGGCTGCCGCAAGAGGGTTGTGACAACCCAACCGCCCGCTACCCCGGAGCCTGGAACAGCAGTCAGGTCCCCTCCCCGCACGTGCCCACCCATCGGAGGTGATGAGCCGCTCCTTCGACCCACTTGACAACTCGCCGGCGAGAACCTAGTTTACCCATAGGTTACGTAACTGGAGGGTTATCCGACATGCGGAAGGATCATCTGAACAAGACGTTTTCGGCCCTCGCCGATCCCACCAGGCGGGCGATCCTGGCTCGCCTCGCCTCCGGCGCGGCTTCGGTGACCGAGCTGGCCAAGCCCTTCGAGATGAGCCTTCCCGGCATCTCCAAGCACCTCAAGGTGCTCGAGCGCGCCGGGCTGATCGCGCGGAGCCGCGAGGCGCAGTGGCGCCCCTGCCGGCTCCAGGCACGTCCGCTCGAGGAGGTCGCCGAATGGGTGGAGCACTATCGGTGTTTCTGGGAGGAGAGCTTCGATCGATTGGGTTGCTATCTGGTCGAGCTGCAAGCGAAGGGAAAGAAGCATGGACACAAAGAGTAGTTCCGCTGTGGAGCCCGAGGAGTGGGAGATCGTCCTCACGCGGGTCTTCGATCTGCCGCGAGAACTCGTGTTCAAGGCGTGGACCGGCCCAAAGCACCTGGCACAGTGGTGGGGGCCGAAGGGGTTTACGAATCCTCTCTGCGAGTTGGATGTGCGGCCCGGCGGCTCCATCCGCATCCACATGTGCGGACCCGACGGCATCCTCTATCCGATGACGGGCGTCTATCAGGAGATCATGGAGCCCGTGCGCCTCGTCTTCACCAGCGCTGCGCTTGACAAAGAGGGCAATCCGATTCTTGAGCTGCTGAACACCGTGACGTTTGCCGAACACAGCGGCAAGACGACACTCACGACGAAGGCGCGAGTCGTCAAAACGACCCCCGAGGGCGCCCCGTATCTCGAGGGATCGGAAGCGGGCTGGACACAGAGCCTTGAACGCCTCGGAAATCTTCTGGCTTCAACTTACTCCACGAGAAGGCGAAAACTAACCCAGAGGACAGAGGACCCGGCGAGCAGCGCCGACCGGGAAATCGCGGCAACGCGCGTCATCAACGCACCGCGAGAGCTCGTGTTCAGAATGTGGACGGATCCGGAACAGGTGGCGCAATGGTGGGGGCCGAACGGCTTTACGAACACGATCTACGAGATGGCGGTGAGGCCGGGCGGCGTCTGGCGCTTCGTCATGCACGGCCCCGACGGCGTCGATTACCAAAACACGATCGTCTTTATCGAGATCGTCGAACCGGAGTGGCTCGCCTACTCGGATGTTTCCGGCCCGCAGTTTCAGGTGACGGTGACGTTCGCCGACCAGGGCGATAAGACCAGGGTCAGCGTGCAGATGCTGTTCGAGTCCACCACGCCGCGCGACAAGATGGCCATGGAATTCGGCGCCATCGAGGGGCTGAGCCAGACTCTGGACCGTCTCGAGGCCCACGTAGCGAAGATTCAAGAAAGAGAAAGACCATGACCGCGAGAAACGTCTCCGCTGCCGAGCCTGTCGGCCGGATGCCCGGCATGGGGAGGCTTGCCGCGGCTCGAAGGCCGGAGACCGGCGCCTATTCCGCCGCCGGGACCGCGGGTTTGGTCTGGTGGGCCGGTTTCTTGAGCAGGAAAACGAACGGAATGGCGAGGAGGCAGAGGAACATCAGCAGGCGGTAGACGTCGAGGTACGCGATCGTCGCCGCCTGTTTCTGGACCATGTCCCATACCATGATGTGCGCTTGCTGCGTTGCGGTCATCGGGTCGCTCCCGTGGGCCACGAACATGCGGCGCAGGCCCTCGAGCGTCGTCCGGGCGGCCGGACTGTTAGCGCTAACGTGGCTGCCGAGGGTGTTGATCTGCCCCTGACGGAAGCGGTCGAGGAGGGTCTGCGTGACGGCGATGCCCACGGATCCTCCGAGGTTGCGCATGAGATTGAAGAGGCTCGCCGCGTTGCCTATCGCCTCGGGTGCGATGCGGTCCATCGTCACGACGGTCAGCGGCACCATCAGCAGGCTGAAAGAGATGCCCTGCAGGAACTGGGGCCAGAAGAGGTTCCAGTAGTTGACCTGGAGGTTGAGGTCCGAGAACCAGAAGAGGCTGCCCGCGCCGAGGAGGAAGCCCAACGTCAGCAGCTTGCGCGGGTCGATATATCCGACGATGAGGCCGACGGCCGGCGTGGCGAACAGCGACGCGTAGCCGCGTGGCATGAGCGTGAAACCCGCCTGCAACGCCGGGTAGCCGAGCAGCACTTGGAGGAAGACCGGCAGCATGACCAGGCTGCCGTAGAGCACGAACGTCATCACGGAGATGAGCATGACCCCGACGGCGTACGTCCGTTCCTTGAAAACCCGGAGGTTGACGACCGGTTGGCGTGCCGTGAGTTCCCGGATTACGAGGGCCACGAGGAAGACCGCCGTCGTGATGAGGAGGGCCACGATCCAACCGGAGGCCAGCCAGTCCTCCTCCTCGCCCTTGTCGAGCGCGATCTGCAGCGCGCCGATCCCGATGGCGAGCAGGAAGATGCCGTAGCCGTCGATGCGCTCCGGACGGCGCATGTAGGGCGGGTCCTTGATGAAGGCGCGGATCATTGCGATGGCGACGAGGCCGAGCGGGACATTGACGTAGAACACCCACCGCCAGCTCAGGTTGTCGGTGAGCCAGCCGCCGAGGACGGGCCCCAGGATCGGTGCCACGATGATTCCGATGCTCCACAGACCCATGGCCTTTCCCCGGTCGCGGGGCCGGAACGCCTCCAACATCACCGCCTGGGAGAGCGGCTGCATGACTCCGCCGGTCATCCCCTGGATCACCCGAAACGCGATCAGCATCATCAGATTGGGCGCCATGCCGCAGAGGGCAGAGGCGGTGGTGAAGCCCGCCACCGCGAGGATGAGGAGTCGCTTCCTGCCCACCAGCCGCGCCAGCCACGCGGTCATCGGCAGGATGATCGCGTTGGCCGCCAGGTACGAGGTGAGCGCCCAGGTGGACTCCTCCACGGATGCCGAGAGCGAGCCGGCGATGTGAGGCAGCGAGACGTTCACGACGGTCGTGTCGAGCACGACCATGAATGTGCCTGCCATCACGGACAGAGCGGCGAGCCAGGGGTGCTGGGCGTCGGACCCCAGCGTCGCGGAACCCCCGCCGGGGGAAGACGTGTCCGCCAAGGTCCGCGCGGCAGCCCCGGCCTGTGCGGGCACTCCACTATCGGATTGATCGTTCACGGTGCGTCCGGGCCGCAAAGGCCGCCGCCATTTTACGCGCTCAGGACGCTCCGCGAAACGCTGCGATCGTAAGCGTCGTCGCCGGCGGGGCGAGGGACCTCACGGTGGTATTCGTGGCGGGCGAGGTCGTACCGGTGCATAGCCCGAGAACTCCATCAGCCTAAGATGGGCCACGGCGAGGCCTTACAAAATGCGGCTCCTGCCGTTGTGGCGATTAGCAGGCGCTTTCTTGTGGCGTTGTCTTTAGCGCCGCAGGCTGCGCTCGAACTCCTGCGCTCTCTCGTCGCCCGCAACCTGGGAAAGCGCCTGCAGGAACTCGGCCGTGTTCTGCGGTGGCTTCGGGGCGAGGCCGGCCAGCAGACGGTCGAGCCGCTCGCGTCCAATCCGCTCCTCGAGTGCCATCAGCAGCAGCGGGCCTTTCTGGTACAACTCCGTGTCGCTGCGCCTTCCGCGACCGAGCACCGGTCCCGCGTCTCTGGCCGAGTCACGCATGCTTGCCAGAAAGGTGTCCCGCGTCTCCGTGCCAAAAGCCGACTCGACGTAGCGGAGCGCGACGTATTCCGCGAGCGTTTCCGACAGCCACCGGTCCTCACTATCGGAAGCGCCAGTCGACCACCACTCGTGCGCGAACTCGTGCGCGATGAACTTCCCGACCGATCTCTCCGGCGACGGGCCGTTGTCCACGACGACGATGTAGCCGGGCCGCGAGTACCCACCCGCCCGCTCACGTTGGACCATAACGACGCGCATTGGACGAACCGGCATCTCTCCGAACCATGCCTCAAGAAACTTCACGGCAGCGGCTCCCTGTCGAAGAAAATCGCGCGCCTCCTGGCTCGCCAGATCGCGCGCGTAGAACTCGAAGCCACTGCCCTCTGCGCGGCGCAGGCCGCGCATCGCGACGAAGGCGATGTCGGGGCTGCCGGCGTTACAACTCAGGAGCAACCGGCCGCGCGAGCGCGCAACGCGCCCAGGCGCGACGACCTCAAGATCCGATCCGACGCCGCGAATCTCCGCATCCCAGGTGAACTTGGTGCCGAATCCGGCGCAGATGGGAATCCAGAGCGAATCCAGATTCAGCTCCATGTCGTCCGGACTGATGCGATCCATCGGAGGGTCGCCTGATGGCCCCAGCGGACCGGCATAGCGAAGACGGATCCGCAGACCGGCGTGTCCGGGTGCCGCTGCTCGAATCGTGATCTTCTGATAGTGTCCGTAAAGGCCCTCCTCCGACGATACGGCCACCTCCGCACGTGGCGTGGCGTCAATGGAAGAGATCGTGGCGCTGTCGCTCAGAACAAACACCATCGGCGAGGTCACCTGCGCAGCCGGGACGGTGATCGTGACGCTCGCGGACAGTGCACCATGGGCGGGATCCAACTTAGCGCCGACGCTGTAGTGCATCATGGCGGGCGACCCTGCCACCGCTACCACGGGCAGCAGCCACGCAGAAACCGCGAATGGCGCGCCGATCCTCATCGAAAGCCCCCAGTTGCGGTACCGTCGTTCAGTCTAGTCCTCTTGCCGACAAATGCGGCCGAAACTCGACATCGCCCGTGCAGCCGGCGGCGTGCGTGGGCGGATTGCCCGTCGAGCTGCGTTACTTGGGCTCCCGCAGGTGGAACAGACGCCCCATCGCAACCGGCGCGAGCGGCTTGTCCGGGGCGTCCATCGCCAGCTCGAGGCCCTTGATGAAGAAGTCACCGTGGACGAAGCGCACCTCGATGGGATGGAGGCCGGCCTGGAGCGCCGCTTTGCCGAACCGGCTGATGAAATCGGGGCTCTCGTTCTCGACCACAACCGCGCCGTCAATGCGCAGCTCGCTCGCGTCCGCGGAACGCAGCTTGAAGGTGTAGAGACCGTCTGCCGGCACGGCGAGAAAGCCCTGGCACGCCATGCCGAAACGGTCGGTGGCGCGGTCCGTCGGCAGGCCGACGGTGGCCAGCGTGATCTCCCCGACCGATTTGAGCGTCGAGAAGTCGGGCGGCTTGGACCACTCGCCCTCGTAGGTCCGGCACGAGAGGCCGGGCGCGAGCGAGGCCGGGGCGACGGCGGCCGCGTCGCGCGGCGCCACCCTGGTGAAGGCAGCGGTGGCGACGAATCGATCGTCGAGGCCGGGGGCGAACGCGCGGGCTTTGACGGTGGCCGTGCGTTCGAGACGCAGAGGTTCGGTGTAGAGAGCAGAGGCCGCGGTCGGCTCGCTGCCGTCGAGCGTGTAGCGGATCGTCGCGCCGGGGTTCGGCGAGGTAAGCGTGACCGTCGTGCGGTCGAGGAACGCCTTCTCCGGCGCCTCGAAGTGGACCGCGGTGCCGACCGCGGGATCGGTGAACGGCTGCGCCGCCACGACGGCGTCGGCATCGTTGCGGGCGGCGGTGATGGCCAGGATGCGGATGTGCGCGTTGTCCGGAAGCGTCAACGTCCGAGCACCGTTCGGGATGTCGAGGCGGAGGCGGAAGAGGTTCGTGAAGACGTACGCCTCGTTAGCGCCGCGGGCGTCGTGGCGGTGGGTCCCGACCCACGCGACGGGCACGCTCTTGGCGTACGCCGGCGCGATCCTCTCCGGGTCCTGCACCACCTCTCCGGCGACGATGCGGCTGTCCCACTGCCCGACCGGCTCCGCCCAGTCGGGGACGAGTAGATTCGTGGCCGTACCGTCGATGGTGAATGTGGCGGAGCGGTCGCCGCCGACCGCGGCGGCGATCAGGTAGATCCGGTTGAAGTCGCCGGCGGGCAGCGGCAGCTTCTGTCCGCGGCACACCAGGACGTTCGCCTGGCCGGGAGCCTGCGGTCCGGTGCGGAACGGGATGTCATTGGAGGTCAGCGTCGCCGGGAGCAGCTCGCCGGCGATGGTGTGGCCCTGACCATCGAAGTCGCCGTCTTTTCGCGCATCGTCGCGCGAGATGCCGTCCAGATTGAACGCAAGCTCGAGCGGGACGGCGCGCGGAGGAGTGATCGACTGGCGCGGAGCGAGGCGGAGCGCGAGGGTGCGCGGCCTGAATGGGAGGAAATCGAGCACCACCTCGCCCTCCCTTAGGGCCAGCGCTGGCGGCGTCGGCGGCGGGATGGCGCCGCCGGTTCCGTGCTCGGCGATCGGCTCCTCGGCGCCGTTGACCTCGCGGACGGCGACGACAGGCCGGGCGAACGAGAGACGCACGCCCTCGACCGGCCCACCGGAAAGCTCCTGCAACCGGACAACGATCTCGTCGCTCTCCTCGGCGAGCTTGAGCGCACGCACCGCGACCGGCGGCTCGCCGCCGTCGCGGCCCGCTAGGCGTAGGAACGAGAGCGACCGACCGAGCGGACCGCCGTGGGCGGGCGCCTGCCAGGCGAGCAGCGGCTGGTTGAGGCGGTCCCCCGATTGCGGCACGCGGCCCGAGCGCCAGTCGCCCTGATGACCCGCGAGAGCGACCAGCACTCGGTGGCGGCCGAGGTCGTTGGATGCCTGCTCGGACGGCCAGCTCGTGTGTGGCACGACGTGCGGCGTGTGGACGAGCGTGAGGCGGAGCGTGTGCCCGTCCGGCTTGTCCCAGCCGTAGCGGCTGTCGTCGAGGACGGCGGCGCCGAACGCGCCGGACGCGTCGGTGATGTCGGCCCACTCCTGCGCCGGCACCTCGTACCGGTTGGGCCGGTCGGTGGGCCGCTGCACCACGCCGAGGCCGAGATCGTAGGTGGCCATCTCGCTCGTCGCGGCGAGGGGGAACGCCACCTTGAGCAGTGTTTCCTTGGTCCGCCAGTCGATGTCGTGGAGGATCTCGAGACGGTCGCCGGCGCCCCCGGTGGCGAGGCGGATGCGCTGGGTGAACGTGGACCCCGCCGCCTTGCGCACGACCTCGAGGGCGACGCGCGCCGTGCCGTCCTCGACGATCCTTACGGTGGCGGGGCCGTGGACCACCTCGCGCGGCGGCGCGGCGAGGGCGTCGTACTCGATCTCCCACGCCGGCCACCGGCGCGGCTGATCGTCGATGAGCTGCAGCGTAAGCGGGGCTGACAGCAGCTCGCGGCCGAGCTGCTTGTCGAACACCGAGGCGACGTCGCCGCCGGCGTCGAGCCGCACGAGGTAGCGGGCGTTCTCGAGGCCCTCGCGGCCGACTTTCAGCTCGCCGACCGGCGACGGCGCGGAGGCGGGTGCGACGTCGAACGCCGAGAAACTCACTGGCTCCACGCGTGCAACGAAGACGACGTGCGCCACGTCGTTGGCCACCGAGTCGACCTGCGCCGGCACCTGCTCACCGAACGGCCCGGTCACCCGCACGGCCCGCGGCGCGCCGCCGAGGAACCGCACGTCGACCTCGACCACGTCCTCGCGCCTGATGCCGAGCGGGTTGAAGACGACGAGCGACGCGCCCTCGCCCCTGGTGTCGAGGACGCTCGCCACCTCGCCGACGCCCTCGGAGAGCACGTCGGCGAAGGTGTTGCCGGCGATCGTCTCGTCGTTCCACGAGAAGACGTAGGCCGCGGGGATCGAGGTGCCCGTCACGTCGTCGTGGAACTGATGCCAGAGCACCCGCCTCCACGCCTCGCGCAAGCGCTCACGCGGGTACTCGGCACCGCCGAGCCACCAGGCCGCCACCGCCGCTTTCTCGGAGTCGTCCGCCAGGCGCTCGTTCTTCCGGTTGAAGCGCTTCATCGCGGCCTGCGACGTGTAGCAGCCAGTGCCGTGCCTCGTGAGGAGGAACTCGCCGCGATACCGCTCCAGGCCAGCGGGCGCCCGGCCGCCGTTGGCCGCCATCAGGTCGAGCGCCATCTGGTCGGGCGCGACGCTCTTTACGTGCGCCGGCCCCGGACCGGCCAGGCTCTTCTCCAGCCATGCCACCGAGGACTCCGAGGGCGGCACGCCGACGTCTCCGGTGCCGAAGTACTTGAAGGCGATCGGCAGCTCGGTGAGCGCGACCTGCCGGTCTGCAACCGCGTAGACCTCGGGGTCGAGGGTGAGGTTGCCCTTGATCTCCGAGGCGTAGTCACCGGGGTTGAGGGCGGCGATGAGGGTCGAACCGTCCACCCCTTCCCACACCCCGACGTCGAACGGGATCTTGATCGACGTCCCCCACGTCAGCTTCTGGGTCGAGAACGCCACCAGGCCCGCGTGCGCCGCCACCGAGGGCAGGGCGAAGCCGAAGCCGAAGCAGTCGGGCAGGAAGACGTCGCGCGAGGTGACGCCGAACTCGCGGCGGAAGAAACCGTTGCCGTAGAGCGTCTGGCGGATAAGCGACTCGGGAGATGGGATGTTGGTGTCCACGGCGTCGACCCAGCTTCCGGCGACCTTCCAGCGGCCGGCCTTGACGTAGTTCTTGAGCCGTTCGTACTCGGCCGGGACGTACTCCTTGGCGAGCATGTATCGGAACGCGCCCTCGAAGCTGAAGTTGTAGCCGGGGTATTTCTCGAACATCGCGAAGTTCCCGCGCAGCGTGTCCGGCAGGAAGTCGTTGATCGTGTCCTGGATGGTCCAGCGCCACTGGGTGTCCAGGTGCGATGTGGCGACGACGTAGACGTCGGGCGGAGTCGCCGGCAGCGGCGGCCCCTCCGCGCCCGCCGCCACGCTCGCCGCCAGCACCGCGCCACCGATCAGAAGCGTTGGAACTCGCATGACCAGCCTCCTTGCCCGTCTCGTGACCCGCCCGTTCACGGCACGACCACCGCGTCCCGCAACAGAGTCACCACCTCGGCCGCGCTCCCCGCCGCCAGCAGCGATGCGCGGAACTCGTCGTCCATCAGCCTGCGCGACAGGCCGGCGATCGTCTTGAGGTGTTCCTCCCCCGCCGCACTCGCGTCAACCGCGACCAGGAAAGCCATCTCGACCGGCTGCCCATCGAGCGAATCCCAGTCCACGGCGGATGCGAACTGCGCGACCGCGATCGAGGTCGCCAGAACGGCGGACGACGTGCAGTGGGGGACGGCTATGCCGAACCCGACGCCGGTGGAGTAGACCTCTTCCCTCTGCCAGACCGCATCCTCGACCGCATCCGGATCGTCCACCCGACCCGCGAGGTGGAGCAGGTCGACCATCTCCCTGATCGCCTCCGCCCTGGTCCGGCTCACCGACCCCAGCCGAACGGCTTCCGGCGCCACAAGGGAGCCGGCATGCCGAGCCGCGGCGAACCGGCGGAGGAGCGCCTCGACATCGGCCGCAGTCTCGCTGGCGAGCGCGGCAGCCACGAGATCGCGGCATTCGGCCGTGTCGCAACGGGCGACGGCGGCCTTCATCGTCGCCAGGCTCGGGGTCGACATGCTGATCTCGTCCAGGCCGAGGCCCACGAGGAGCGGGGCCGCGAGCTCGCTTCCGCCAAGCTCGCCGCAGAGTCCGACCCACTTTCCCGCGACCCGGGCGTCGGCGGTGACTTGGGCAAGTACGCGGAGGAACCCCGGGTGGAGAAAGTTGTACAGCCGCGCGACCTTCTCGTTGCCGCGGTCGACGGCGAGGACGTACTGCGCGAGGTCGTTGGATCCGATGCTGAAAAAGTCCGCCTCGCGCGCCAGGGTGTCGACCGTGAGCGCTGCCGAGGGGACCTCCACCATGATGCCTATCTCAAGGCGCGGGTTGTAGGCGATGCCGCCCGACGCGAGCTCGCCCATGAATCGCCTTACCAGCGTCCGCAACGTCCGGATCTCTTCGAGCGACGAAATCATCGGGAACATCAGCTTCACGTTGCCGGTCGCCGAGGCGCGCAGAATCGCCCTGATCTGGGCCTCGACGATCTCGGGGTGGTCGTCGTACATGCGGACGGCGCGGCAGCCGAGGACCGGGTTGTGCTCATGGGGAAGGTCGAGGTACGGGATCGGCTTGTCGCCGCCGACGTCGAGGGTGCGGACGATCACCGGCCGGCCGGCGGCGGCTCGCGCGGTCTCGGAGTAGATCTGCGCCTGCTCATCTTCGCTCGGAGGCTCGGCCCGATCCATGAACAGGAGCTCGGTCCGGAACAGGCCGATTCCTTCGGCGCCGGCCTCGAACGCCAGGCGCGCCTCGGCGAGCGATCCGACGTTGGCGGCGACCTCGAGACGCGTGCCGTCCTTCGTCGTGCCGCGAGCAGCCCGGAACGCCTCCGCTCGCGCCTTGAAGGCCGCGAGCTTCCCGGCTTCGAGCTCGTAGAAGCGCCGCACTGCCGGCGAGGGCCTCGCCACGACGAGCCCTCTCTCGCCGTCGACGACGACGTCTTCGCCGTCCGCCAGCCAGCGCTCGATCCCGCTCACACCGGTGACGCAGGGGATGCCGAGGGCACGGGCCAGGATCACGGTGTGCGAGGTGCGCCCCCCCTGGGCGAGGACGATGCCTCTCAGGTGGCCCTTCTCCAGCGCGATGAGCTGCGACGGGGCGAGGGCGCCGGCGACCACGATGGCGTCCTCGCGCAGGTCTGCCGGGCGCGCGTCGACCGGGGGGCCGTACAGCGCCCGGACGATCTGAGCGCCGAGGTCCTCCAGGTCGAGAGCGCGCTCCTGCAGCAACTCGCTCTCCGAGGCCCGAAGGATCGCGGCAAAGTGGTCGGCGGTCGCGAGCGCGGCTCGCCCGGCGGTGACCTCGCCCGACCGCACCTCGGCTTCCAGCCTCGTCCTGAGCTCCGGATCGGAGAGGATCGAGAGGTGGGCGCCGAGGATGGCGAACTGGGTGGCGTTCCGCGTGTCGTTCATCCTGCCGCGCAGCGCCGTCTCGACCACGGCGAGCGCGCTTTGAAGCTTGGCAAGTTCTGCCGCGGTCGTACCCTTCGTCTGGCTGTCGACGTCGGGATACGCACCGGAACCGCGTACCGTGAGTACGGGAGCGCGCGCGATCCCGCCACTGGCGGGGAACCCCGCCCGTACGCGCGCCGACGGCTCTCGCAGCACCCGCGGCAGTACCCGGCCCCCGGGCGGCGGCGCCGGCCGTGCCGGAAGCGCCTCGTCGCAGTTCGGGAAATCGTCGGTGATGAAGCGCCGCAGCGACTCGGCGGCGGCTTCCTCATCCTCGCCGTCGATGCGAAGGGAGCACTCGTCGCCGTGTTTCGTGAGTGTGGCGACGAGGGCCAGGATGCTCCTCCCGTTCGCCGAGAGACCCGTGCGCCGGTTGGAGAAGACGATCCCGGAGCCGAACCGGGACACGGCTCGGCACAGGCTGCTCGCCGGACGGGCGTGGAGGCCGTTCGGCAGCGGAAATGTGAACGCAAACTCCTGCGCCACGGCGTCGAGGCCCCTATCCGCCGAGCCCGGCCAGGATCCGGTCGGGGTCCTTGATCGCGGCCTGAATGCCGACCTCCACGATCCTCCTGCCCTCGAACCGCTCGCGGTTCCTGACGGCCACCTCGGCCGCGAAGATGACCACGTCGGCGCGCTCGATCTCTTCAACGGTGAGCTCGTTCTCGATCCCCATCGAGCCCTGGGTCTCCACCTTGATGAGGTGCCCGAGCCTCCGCGCCGCCTTCTCCAGGCGCTCCGCCGCCATGTACGTGTGCGCGACGCCCGTTGGGCACGCCGTGACGGCCACGATCCTCATCGCACCCTCCTAGGTTCTCTCGGCGGAGCCGAGTTTCTTCCAGGCGTTGATCAGCAGGGCGACGGTCAACGAGCCCGCAACGATCGCGCCGACGTACAGGAGCCGGTTGTCCACAACCGGCAGAACGATGGGCCCGCCATGGGGCGCGTGGTCGCCGACGCCGCCAAGCATGGCGAGGACCGAGCCGACGGCCGAGCCGAGCATGATCGTCGGGATGACCCTGAAGGGGTCGGCCGCCGCGAACGGGATCGCTCCCTCCGTGATGCCGATCATCCCCATCACGAGACCCGCGTGACCGGCTTCGCGCTCCTCGTCGGTCCACAGCCGCCGGCCGAGGAGGGTCGCAAGCCCGAGCCCGATCGGCGGGATGCAGATGGCCGCGGCGCAGGCTCCCATGATCGCGAAGTTGCCCTCCTTGATCATGGCCGCGCCGAAGAAGAAGGCGACCTTGTTCACCGGGCCGCCCATGTCGAACGCGATCATGGCGCCGAGGACAATCGCCAGGATCACGCTGTTCCCCGTGCTCATCGTCTTGAGCCAGCACGACAGGAACGTCATGACCTCCCTGATCGGCAGGCCGATGACCCTGTACATGACGAGCCCGACCACGAAGGAGGAGACCACCGGGATGACCAGGATCGGCATCACCGGCCGGAGGTAGTTGGGGACCTTGAGCTTCTTGATCCAGTGGACCACGAGTCCGGCGAGCAGGCCGGCCACGAGACCGCCCAGGAAGCCCGCGCCGACCTGGTTCGCGACGGCCCCGCCGACGAACCCCGCCACGAGTCCCGGGCGGTCGGCGATTCCGAAAGCGATGTAGCCGGCGAGCACCGGCACGAGGAACGAGAAAGCGACGTTGCCGATGTCGAAGACGGTCTTGAGGAACGGCGAGTGCGAGAAGTCGGGGCCCGAGGCAGTCATCGGGACGAACGCGATGGCCCCGGCGATCATGATGCCGCCGCAGGCGACGAACGGAATGGCATAGGAGACACCGGAGAGGAGGTACCTTCTGACGTCGGCAACGCGTGCGGTCATGAAAGCTCCCCAGGGTTCAGCCGGCAGCCGGTTGATCGTTCGGCGGCCTCGACTCTATCACCTGCCGGCCGGCCGCAATAGCGGCGAAGCGGATCCGTCCCACGTTGCAGCAGCCCGGGACGCCGGCGGTCAACCACCCTCGCACCGGATCGTCTTGCACCGTGTGGACCGGCGACGGCTTCGAGCCGGGCCGCCCGAGCGGGACGCGCCGGAAGAGGCGGAGGACGAACGGTGACGCTGGACGGCGGGATGTTCGAGCGCGGCGGGGCACGCGGCAAACGGTTCCCCGCGACGGTTCTTCTGGCGGCGGCCGCGCTGCTGCCGGCCGCGACGTCCCGGGCCCAGAACGCGGCGCCGGTGCCGCTGTCGCTCGCGCCGTCCGGGCCGGCCCGGCTGCTGCCCGAACGACTTCTGGGCGCCTCCGCCGAGCCGTTCTACGAGCGCCTGATCGGCAACCAGGCCAAACAAGAAGTCCTTGCTGCGCTCCACCCGGCGTACGTCCGCTTCCCGGGCGGGACGCAGAGCAACTACTACGACTGGAAGAGCGGCCTCATCTTCGTCACCGGCTACCCCAACAGCTCGGCGTACACGAACTTCTGGGTGGGCCTCTCGCAACGGGTGGACGCGACGTTTCCGAACGGGATCTTCCTCGAGCAGTTCAAGCCGTTCGCGGACACGATCGGTGCCGACGTCGTGCTGGTGCCAAACCTGGAGACCGCGGCCGTGGCCGATCAGGTTGCGTGGTTCTCCCGGCTCGCGTCCGAGGGCATCGTGCCCACACACATCGAGCTGGGCAACGAGTTCTGGATCGCGATGGGCGGCGACCCGAACGTCGAGGCGAAGTGGCCGGACGAGCCCACCTCGATGGCGATCATGCGACGGTACCTGGACGCATTGCGGCCGTACCTGCCTCCGGGAACCAGGGCGGCGGTCCAAGCCGCGCCTGGCGCCTTCATGTTCCTGCCGAGCAACCCGGGCGCGTTCTACGGCCGCCTGCGGCAGTGGAACGACGACCTCGCACCGGCGAGCTGGTTCGACGCTGTCACGACGCACCTCTACTCGCGCCTCGACCAGGTGACCGGCGACCCCGACGCCAACGCGGAGCCCGTTACCCCCGTGACCGTGCAACGCAACTACCCGGTGATGGTGGCGCACTACGACGACGGCACAGACTCCGCCCTCGCCGATCTTGAGAATCGCCTGCCGGGCAAGGAGATCTGGATCACCGAGTGGAACGCACAGGGCCAGTCGTCGTGGCAGCCGGGCCAGACCCACCCCATCACGCCCCCGATGCAGCTCCAAATCGTGACGCGCATGGAGCTGGCTTGCCTGCGACACGCCTCCGTGACGACGAGTCTCTACTTCTCGCTGAACTTCCTCACCAATACGGCGCCTTACGATTTCGTCCCGGACGGGAGCGGCGGCTTTCTGCCAGTCCCCACGACGGTCGCTCTCGGCTGGTTTTTCGAGGCCGCCAACGGCGGCGCCACCTTCCAGCGCCTGGTCGAACCCACCGCGCCGCGCATTTCCGGCGGCGGCGCGTTGCCCGAGACCTATGCGGATATCGAGGCCGCGACCTTCATTGGGGCGGACCGGGTCACGATGATCGTCCAGAACGCCGGCCCCGGCGCCCGTAGCATCGACCTCACCACGGTGGAAGGCGCAGCGGTCCCGTCGGAGATCGACCAGCTGGCTGCGCCGGACCTCGCGGACACGACCTTGAGGCCGGCCGTCGTCGCCACTCTGACGCCGACACAGGTCGTAACGTTGCCCGCCTACTCGGTAACGCGCGTCATCTGGGACACCGAGGCCCGCATAGCCCGCAAGCACCTTCGGCGCGTGTCGTCGGCGCCCTGATCCGCGGCGGCAAGATCCGGCGTCCCTCCCCGGACCCCGTAGTCTCCGCCATGCGGGACACACCGCGGCCGGGGTGATGCCACAGGCCATGGCCGGCTGCGACGCGCTCCGATCTCCCGAGAGCCGGAATGTAACCGGGGCCAGGAGGCTTCTCATCTGCGAGGTCGCGCGGAAGTGCTCGTGCCCGACGCCCGAAAGGGCGGCGCCGGCCTCGGGAGGTCCATGTGAAGGTCCTGGAGCGCTTTGCTGACCCGGCGTTCGCCCTATTCCGCTTCTTCTTCGGGGTGCTGTTCGCCTTTCACGGGGCGCAGAAGGTGTTCGGCCTCTTCGGCATGCCTCACGCCGCGACCGGAGTGCCCCTCGTCGCCGGGATCATCGAACTGGTCGCCGGACCCCTCATCGCGATCGGCCTCTTCGCAGCCGTCGCCGCGTTCATCGCCAGCGGCCAGATGGCCGTCGGGTACTTCACGGCGCACGCGTCCGGCGGCTTCCTGCCCATCGTGAACCACGGCGAGCTCGCGGTCCTCTACTGCTTCGCGTTCTTATTCATAGCGGCCAACGGCGCCGGCCATTGGAGCCTGGACGCGCTGATCGCGAAGCGCTCGTCGTGAGCCCGGCGACCGCGCGCGGCGGCCGGACTCCGCGACACCGGCAGAAGCTCCGTGGGGCCTATCGCTTGACCAGCTCGACCCGCCGGTTCTTCCCGCGACCGTCCTCCGTGTTGTTCGGGGCGACCGGGGCGAGCGGCCCGACGCCGTACCCCTCCAGGCGCCCCGCGGCCACGCCGTGCCTGCCGACCAGCGCCGCGACAACGGCGGCTGCCCTGTCCTCGGAGAGCTTCATATTATGGGCGAGATCGCCGGTCATGTCGGTGTGGCCGACCACGAGCAAGTTGAGGGAGGCGTCCTTGGCCAGCAGGGCGGCGATCTCCCGGATGGCAGCCTCCGATTCGGGCTTGAGCGTCGCCTTGTCGGTGTCGAAGAGGATGCCGTAGACGACGGCGCGGCCGGTGCTTGCGAGGTCGTTTCGCCAGGCGTCGGCGTTGGCCGTGACGTCCTGCTTCATCGCTGCCTTTTCAACGATCCAGAGGCTCCACTCGGAGGTGATGTAGGCGTCCACCTGGACCCAGATCTCCTTGCCGTCCTTCGTGACCTTCAGGAACGAACTGCCATCGTAGTCGCTTCGCGTGACCTTGCCGCGGATCTTCGCGATCGCAGCTTCGTAGTTGCGCAAGATCTGGAGGCGACTCGCCTCCTTGGCGCCGGCCTTCAGCGCGTAAAGGATGTGCGTGAGCCGGCCCTCGACCTTGACCTCCTGCTCCCCGACCCAGAAGGAGCGGCCGTCGAACGCCGTCTCCTCGTACCGGGAGATGTAGTACCCCGGCATGCGTGTGAGCAGCGGGTGGTCCTTGCTCCCCTCGACGTCAGTCTCCTGGGCAAACCCGGCGACCGCGAGCAGCGGCACGACGAGCGTCGCGAGCACGATGGCCTTGAGAGCGTTCACGAAGGGCCTCCTCATCGGACCGCCCGACGGCAGCACGATCCTTGCGACACGGACCGCAGGTCTCGCGGCGACGCCGGACGCGGCGGCACGGGCGAGCACACCAGCCGGAGCTACGGCTGGGCGACGAGCTCCACGCGCCGATTCTTCGCGCGTCCCTCGTCCGTCGTGTTGGCCGCGACGGGTGCGTACGGCCCGACCCCCTGCGGCGCCAGCCGCTTCGGGTCGATGCCGAACTGTTGCGTGAGCGTCTTGACCACGGCGGCCGCGCGCGCGTTGGAGAGCGCGGTGTTGGTCTCCGCCGACCCGACCCAGTCCGTGTGCCCGACGACCCACACCTTCAACGATGGCGTCCCCTTCAGGAGCTTGGCCACCTGCTCCAGCGCCGGCTGCGACTCGGGTTTGATCTCAGCCTTGTTGAAGTCGAAGAAGATCCCCGGCACCTCGACGTGGCCGGTCGCCGCGAGGCTGTTTCCCAGTGCGTCCGCATCGGCTGTCACATCCTGGCGCATCGCCTCGCGCTCCACGATGGTCAGATAGTACGTGGAACCGTCGCCGGACTGGATCTCGGCCCACGTCTCCCGCCCGTCACGGGCGATGCGGAGCGTCGTCGCCGTGTAGGGGCCGTGGGCGTCACAGAGCACCTCGCCCCCGATTTTGAGCGCGGCGTTCTGGTAGTTGCGCGCAATCTGCAGGGCGCTCGCATGGGGCTTACCGGTTGAGGGGTCGTAATAGTAGTAGTAGACGACCTTGTGGCCCTCGACCCGCTGCCGGACCTCTCGTTTGACCAGGGTGGCGCAGAACTCATAAGCGTCGAACTGCGACTCCTTGAACGAGCTGCCGCCCGAGAGGAAGTACCCGGGCATGCGCGCGAAGAGCGCCGGGTCCTTGAACCCCGGCCTGTCCTTGAGCGGCTGCTCTGCGGCAACGGTTGAAGCGAGAACGATGGTTACGAGTGTTGCGACCGAACCGAGTCTCATGGCGGACCTCCCATTTGAGCGTTTACTGACACTGCCTCGAAGGCTATCTGCGGTGATCGTACCACGCCCGGGAGCGCTCTCACGCGCCAATCCGCCGCGCCACCATTCATCTACAAAGCTCCGCGGTGATTTGATAAGGAGCTACGGAGGGCCTACGATGCGCACCGGCGACTCCCCGGTCGAGCCCACGCCGCACAGGCCGGCCTCCCGAGGGTCGCGCGACGAAAGCCCGCATCCAGGAGGCGGAAAGATGAAGAACCGTCATAGGTTGATCGCTGTCGGCGCCGCGCTCATCGTTGTTGCCTCGTTCGCGTTCTCTCAGGTACCGGCGAGCCCTATGGCGTTCACGGTGTCGATGGAAAAACCGGAGAGCCACTACCTTCACGTCACGCTCCGGTGCGATGGGCTCAAGGCCGGGAACCACGACTTCAAGATGCCGGCCTGGACCCCCGGGTACTACAAGATCATGGACTACGCGAGGAATGTCGTTGGCTTCCGCGCCGAGGATGGTGCCGGCAACCCGCTCGCGTGGACGAAGACATCGAAGGGCACGTGGCAGGTGGTCGGCGACGACGCGACATCTCTCACCGTCCGCTACGACGTGTTCGCGTTCGACACGTCGGTGGCCGACAGTTACCTGGATGACGGCCACGGCTACATCTCGCCGACCGGAGTCTTCATGAACGTCGACGGAAGAATCGCGCAGCCGGTGACAGTCACCATCGAACCGATCAAGGGGTGGAGCACGATCTCGACCGGCCTCGATCCGGTCGACGGCCGACCCGGCACGTTCTCGGCGCCCGACTTCGACGAGCTCTACGACTGCCCGATCCTCGCAGGGAGCCAGGAAGTCACCCGTTTCGAGGTGAATGGAGTCCCGCACACCGTCGCCCTCGACACGTTCGGCACCTACGACCGCGCGAAGCTCACCGCCGACATCAAGCGCATCGTCGAGACCGCGGTGGCCGTCATGGGCGAGATCCCCTACCGGCATTACACCTTCATCGTGATGAGCCCGGGGGTGGGAGGCCTCGAGCACAAGAACTCGACAGTGCTGATCTGCGACGCCTCGAGCCTGGACGATCCCCAGGGGTACGAGAAATGGCTGGGGTTCGTCGCTCACGAGTTCTTCCACCTCTATAACGTCAAACGAATCCGCCCGCTCGCGCTCGGCCCGTTCGACTACGACCGGGAGAACTACACCGACATGCTCTGGGTCTCCGAGGGGCTCACGGTCTACTACGAGGACCAGATCCTTCGGCGCGCCGGCCTCATCTCGCCGCAGGAATACCTGGAGAGAGTCCGACGGTGCATCGCGAGGTACGAGAACGTACCGGGACATCTGGTCCAGTCCGCGACCGAGGCGAGCTTCGACACGTGGATTCAGTTCTTCGCCCGCGCCGAGAACTCAGCCGACAGCACGATCTCCTACTACGACAAGGGCGCCGGCCTCGGCGTGCTGCTCGACCTGTCGATCCGGAACGCGACGCAGAATCGGAAGTCCCTCACCGACGTGATGCGGACCCTCTACCAGACCTACTACAAGGAGCAGAGGCGCGGCCTCACGGATCGGGAGTTCCGCGAGGCGTGCGAGCTCACGGCCGGAGCGCCGCTCGACGAGATCTTCGAATACGCCAGCACCGTGAAGGAGATCGACTACCCGAAGTACCTCGCCTACGCGGGCCTCGACATCGACGTCCGGCCAAGGGAGCTCCCGGGCGCCTGGTTCGGGGCCGAGACCTGCGATCTGGAGGGAAAGCTGGTCGTCACGAGGGTGGAGGGGGGATCTCCCGCCTCGCACGCGGGCCTGAGCGCGCGGGACGAGATCATCGCCCTGGACGGAACGCGGGTCGCCTCGAGCGCGATGCGCAGGTTCCTCGACGCGAAGAAACCCGGCCAGACGGTCCGCGTGCTCCTCTCGCGACGCACCGGGGTCCGTGAGATCGAGGTCGCACTCGGCACGAAGATCGAGCGGAGCTTCAAGATCACGCCGAAGTCGAAACCGACGGCGCTCCAGTCGGCGATCATGAAGGACTGGCTGAACGAGCCGTAGCAACCCGCCCGCCCGGTTGGGCACCTGCTAGCATCGGGCAGTGCACCCTGACGACCCCAGTTGCCGCAAAGCCTTCGCTCGACGTTGGCGCACACTCGCCGTCGGGCAGCTCATGGCGCTGGCGCGCGACCCTTTCTTCTTCCTCACCGGTGTGGTGCTGCTGATCAAGTCTCTCATGGCCGTGCTGCTGATCAATAACCCCGACCACTCCGTCCTCGACCCCGGCTATCTGCAGTCCTGCGAGGTTTCGGTCCCGATCTTCGTCTCGTTCATCGCCATCCCGCTCTCGTTCGGTCTGCTGGTCAAAGGCAGGCGCCGGCTCGCGTACTACCTCGCACTCGACGGCGCGTTCTCGTTGCTGATGGTCGCCGACCTCTGGTACTTCCGGGCATATAGCACCTTCCTCTCGTTCATGCTGTGGCAGCAGACCGCCAACCTCTCCGGTCTCTGGGACAGCATCGTCTCGATGGCGCGTCCAGTCGATCTGCTCTTTCTCGCGGATCTCGTCGTTCTCGTGCCCGCGGTGCTGCTGTGGCGCGCGCTCTATCGGGGTGCTCGGCGTGCCGTTGCAGTGGCCGTGCTCGTGCCGGCGGCGGCGCTCGTCTGCCTTGCCTGGGAGCACCATGCGATCGACGTCACCGGCGCCGACGAAGACCGACGTTTCGTCGAGCCCCGCTGGGAGGCACGAGAGACGATCTTGTTCCAGTCACCGCTTGGGTTTCACGTCCTGGACCTCTGGAACGTCCACCTCCAGAACAAGCCTCTTTTGCTCGCGCCGGCCCAGGATGAGGAGATCAGGTCATGGTTCGTTGCCAAGCGCGAACCGCTCCCGGATAACAAGTACAAGGGGATCCTGAAGGGCCGCAACCTGATCGTCGTGCAGGTGGAATCGTTGGAGAGCTTTGTAATCGGCCGTTCCGTCGGCGGCCGGGCCATTACGCCCGTGCTCAACGCGTTGTTGCCGAGCAGTCTCTTCTTCACCAACATCCATGAACAGGTGAACGAGGGATCCAGCTCGGACTCGGACCTGATGTCAAATGCCTCGGTCTATCCGGTGCGGAAGGGCTCGACGTTCTTCCGCTTTCCGGAAAACGCCTATAACTCGCTGCCCCTCATCCTGCACGAAGCTGGGTACCGGACGACAGTCGCGATGCACCCCGACCCGGCCGTCTACTGGAACTGGAAGAACGCGCTCACGTCTATCGGATTCGACACGTGCCTCGACGAGGGCAGCTTCGAAACGCACGAGATCCTCGGGCTCGGGATATCCGACGGGGACTTCCTCTCCCAGGCGGCGGGGCGGACCGCCGCTCTTCCCGAGCCGTTCTACGTGTTCATAGTCACGCTGACCTCCCACGCGCCGTTCGACCTCCCCGAGAAGTATCGCGAGCTGAGGCTCGAGCCCGAGCTGGCCGAGTCAAGCCTGGGCAAGGCATTCCAGGCGTTCCACTATACGGACCACGCGATCGGGGACTTCCTCGACCGGCTCCGCGAGAGCGGGCTGCTTCAGCGCTCCGTCGTGGTCTTCTACGGCGACCATGCCTCCGTGCACCGGTTCTACAACGACGAGGTGGCGGCGATGGAGGGGATCGAGGACTGGATGCGCGATCCTCGCCGTCTGGTTCCCTTCATCGTGTACGCTCCCGGCATTGCGGGAGAGCACTTCGAAGTAACCGGGGGCCACATCGACATCATGCCCACGCTCCTCTACCTCCTCGGTGTGGATGAAGGGATCGTTGCCGGCACGGCCATGGGCCGCAACCTGCTGAAGACCGGGCGGGACTTCGCGGTCCTCGCGAACGGCACAGTGGTCGGGAGAGACGCGAACGCACCCTTTTCGAAGGCAGCCGTGCGGGGCCTCGCAATCGCGGACCTCGCGATCCGCGGCAACTACTTCGCAGGGCTCGGCTACGGGAAGAAATGAAATGGAAACGAGAAGGGGTCAAAGGGCAGACGGCAAAGGGAAGGCAAGGACGATGCCGCACTGATTCTCTCGGGTCTCTGTCTTCCCTTTACCCTCTTCCCTTTGACGCTTTCCCTCTTCGTGCCGCTAGGACGCCGGCGTCGGGTCGCAGTCCTCGAGCTTCCCGTTCTTGATGACGTGCATGCGTGGGTGGTGGATGATGTTGCCGGACTTGTCGAATTCGAGCTTCCCGGTCACGCCCTGCTTACCACCCAGGCTCATCAGGCGGACCAACAACTCGCTGTTGTCCTTCGGCGGGGGACCATCGAGCGCGTATAGCGCAACCAGCGCAGCGTCGTAGCCGTAGGCGGCGAAGAGGTCGGGAGCGGCGCCCTTGTTCGCGGCCTTGAAGCGCTTGACGAAGGACTTCATCGGCTCCTGCTGCGAATCGATGTCCAACCTCACCAGCGGCACGAAAACGCCCTCGGTGAGCGCCCCGGCCCGCCGGAGGGCGTCGCCGGCGTCGATCGCGGAGGTCGCGCACACCGAACCGTCGAACTTGGCGTTGCGGATCACGCCCAGGGCCGCGAGCGCCTCTTCGCTGTACGCGCAGATGAAGATCGCATCGGGCTTGCCCGCCGCGAGGGCATCGCCGATCGCCTTGTCCCAGTCGGTGGGTCCGATCGGGAGCTTGTCCACGACCTTGCCCCCGAGCCTCGCGACCTCGCCGCTGAAGCCCGGCAGCAGCCCATCGGAGTAGAGCCCTTGCTGGAACAGGATGAGGATCGTCTTGGCTTTCTTGTTGCTCACGAGGAATTTCGCGGCCACCAGGGCTTCGAACTCGTCGGAGGGAACCGTCCTGAAGAAGAGGTTGCTGGACTCCGCGAGGCCCGGCTTGCTGGCCGACGGCGAGATGATGACGCCCTTGGCCTTCTCGGCCTCGGGGATCATCGCCAGGGCTTCGGGGGTCGTCGCCCCGCCGATCACGATCAGGGCGCCGGCCTTGAACAGGTCGCCGGTCTCCTTCTGAGCGTACTCGGGGTGCGACAGCGAGTCTCGGTACTGGGCCTCGATCCCGGGAGGCGACTGCTTCGCCACCGCGTCGTCGAGTGCCAGCTTGATCCCGGCCTTCAGTGAAGCGCCGTAACCTCTGTTCACGCCCGTCTCGGGCAGAATGACGCCGACGATCAGCTTCCCGCCCTCGCAAGCCATGGTAAGCAACGCACCCAGAGCCAGCGCAACGATCGGGACCAACCTCATCTGCCACCTCCTGCAGGAAAACAACCGACGACTCACTCCCTTGTGACACATTGTACTATCGGTCCAACCTGGCCGCCGCGGGGGCGCCGAGGGCACTCAGCGGTCCTCCGGCCACCTGGAGGCGGTCATCCGGCCTCGAGGCGGAACTCCATCACGTCGAACCACGTACCGTGCCCGGCGAGGGCGTCGATCTCCGCCTGCACGAGCAAGAGATGCCCCTGCTCGATCTCGAGGAACCGTGCGAACAGCCCGCGCTCAGCCAGGGTCAGGGTGTCTACGAGCTGCCGGTAGAAGCCGCTCGTCTGCCGTTCGAGCTCGAGAGCGATCTTGAGCAATTCGATTTCGCCCTGCACGGCGATGGTGCCGGCCGGGCTCTGCGCAACCTTGGCCTTGGCCTCGTCGATCCACTGCGACGACGGAAGCTCCGTGGCGAGCTCCGGCGACGAAATCGTGCCCGACTTGTGCCACTCCGCGAGCCGGGTCTCGAGGTACGCGAGGTGTCCCTGCTCCTCACGGGCGAGTACGGTGAACATCTTCTTCCCACGTGGGTCGAGGATCTTCTCCGCGCCCTTCGTGTAGTGATCGCGGACCTTCGTCTCGTAGCCGATCGCCGTCGTGAGGGCCTCTTTCAGGTCCATCGCATCCTCCGCGCCGGGCTATCCACCCCGCCCAGGCGAGGGGAAGGATACCTCGCCCGCGCCTCCCCCGTCCCGAGGCACCAGATCCGGGCACCGCATTGAGACCCGATCCGAACCGTCCTCACGCCGGCCCGCCTGCCGTCGGGGACGGCCGCGCGAAGATAACGACGGCTGCACCCGCACCTGCAACCGCCGCGAGGATGCCCCACACGACGGCCCACACGGGCGTCGCGTCGCGCACCGCCCCGGCCACCGCGGGCCCGATCACCGTCCCGAGGTTCGAGAGGGCCGTGATGAAGCCGAAGGCCAGGCCCACCCTCTCGGCCGCGACCAGTCTGGCCGGCAGCGAGTAGAACGCCGGCGGGACGACCGACGACACCACACCGAGCATCGCCATCGCCACGATCGCGGGCAGGAGGCCCGCGCACATGAGCCCCAGCGTCAGGGCGAGCAGTCCCAGGCCTGCGACGCACCACAGCGTTGCGTTGCCCGTGCGGTCGATCAGCCCTCCGGCTACCGGGGTGCCGAACAGCGCCACCCACGTGATGATGCTGGTCACGAGCAGCCCCGAGGGGCCGCTGCCCGCCCACTCCGGCGCGAACGTTGCCACGGCGGAAAACGGCACGAAGTAGAGCATCCAGGCGACCCCGAGGGCGAGGAGCGGCAGGGGGACGGCCCGACCCGTTGCCGGGTCCCGTCGCCTCTCCCCTTCCGGCAGGCTTCGCGGTATCGCCACGGCGTGGAGAGGCATGGCGGCGAGGACCAGAACGGCCAGCAGCCCCATCTCGCCGCGCCAGCCGAGGCTCCTCTCGAGCAGAGGATGGACGGAGAAGAGCACGATCATTCCCGCGGCGTAGGTGCCGGTGAACAGCCCCATGGCGAGCGCCACCTCACGCCCGGCGAACGCCACCGAGATCATCCTGGCGAGCAGCAGGTTCATCAGCAGCGCGCCGGCGCCGAACGCGAGCCTTCCGGCGAGGAGCCAGCCGTAGCCGGGAGCCACTGCGAACGCCACGGCCCCCACGAGCATCACTCCCAGCCCGGCCAAGCCCGCGGCTCGGGGCGGCCACCGGTCCAGCGCGGACCCGAGCGGCACCGAGAGCACGATGGCCGGCACCGCGATCGCCCCCATCAGCAGGCCGATCTCGAGGTTGGACAGCGCGAAGGATGCCCGCAACGTCCCGATCAGCGGCGGGACTGCGAAGAACGTCATCCCCACCGCGAAGAAGCTGAGCATGGCGCTGGCCAGGATGCGCCAGCGACGGACGGCGATCTCGGGGAGAGCGTTCACCCGGTGATTCTATCCGGATGCGGCTCTCTCGCCGACCGCGACCGCCCGGAAGTTGTCGCCGCCGGCGACGTACCCCTCGGCAGGGCAAAGGAAGCGCCGAGCGCTCACGAGGTGAACTGCGTGCAGCGCAGGAAGAGGGCGACGGTGAAGGCCATGACGAGCGCCACCAGGGCCGCCGAGACGGCAATCCTGATGGTGACGCTCTCCCAGGGCCCCAGCTGGATCAAGACCATAAGGGAAATCACGCCGATCAGGATGGCCTTCGAGCCAAGCGCCCCCGGCCACCGCGCCCGGTGGCGGAGCTCGATGATCTCCCGGAGGGCGAGGGCCACCTGAAGCCAGAACAGAAGCTGCACCGCGATGAAATCGAGCGTGAGGTGCCGCAGCCAGACGGCCGGCGAGCCCGCCACCGCAAACAACACGGCGAAGGCGACGTGAGCGGCCGCAAGCCCGAGGAGGAGGAGCGCCGTCGGCGTGAGGATCCGGGCGAGGGCGATCTGCCCGATCGGGATCGGCAGCGTGACGTGAAGGCGGACCCGGTTCTCGCCCTTCTCGGTCCCGAGCGCGATGAAGCCGGCGATCATCGACGAGATGAGGATGGCAGTAGGCAGTTGCACACCTGCCCGTATCATCTCGTTGAGGTCGTGAACGGATCCGACCACCGCGATGATTGCGATGACGAGGAAGAAGATTCCGACACCGAACCCCCAGGAGGCCAGCAGGACCGGCCGGTAGAACCTGATGCCTTCCCTAAGAAGCCGCCACATGGTGTCCCCCTCTGAGGATCGCGACCGCGATTTCGTCGATGGTCATTCGGGACTGCTCCATCGCTTCTGCGCCCAGCTCGCGCAGGTGGGCGATGCTCGCGTCGCGATCGTGGCTTACCACCTGGTGCTCCGCCCTCACGCGGCGGTACTCGACGGCGCCGGCGACCGCAACGTCCGCCTCGCCGAGCCGGAACGAGATGCGCGCCCAGCGCTCGGTGAGGGCGTCCTTGGAGCTGCGCAGCAGCACGCTCCCCTCGCGCAGGAACACCAGTTCGTCCGCGAGGCGCGCGATGTCGGAGAGCACGTGGGTGGAGTAGAAGATCGCGTGCTCGCCGTCCTCCAGGACCTCCCGGAGAACGTCGAGGACCTCGGCGCGCACGACGGGGTCGAGCCCGGAGGTCGGCTCGTCCAACAGGAGGAGGCGCGGCCCGTGGCCGAGCGCCGCCACCAGCGCGAGCTTGGCGAGGTGACCCTTCGAGAGCTGCTCCACCTTCTTGCCGAGCGGGAGGCCGAGCCGGTCGGCCAGGCGATGGACGCGCTGATCGGACCACCCCGGCATGAAGCGGGACAGGAAGCGCAGGTTCTCCTCCGCCGTCCACGACCGGTAGAACCCGTGCGTCTCCCCGACGACCCCGATGTCCGACTTCCACGCCGGAGAGCGGTTGTCCACCCTGCGCCCGAACACCTCGGCGGAGCCCTCCTCCGGCACGACGAGGCCGGCGATGCAGTTGAGGGTCGTCGTCTTGCCCGACCCGTTGGGGCCGACCCGACCAACCCCAGTACCGTACCCGGCTCCAGCGTCAAGTCGATCGGACCGAGCGTGAAACCGGGGTACTGTTTCACCAGCCCGGTGAGGGTGAACGCCCCGACGCCGCTCATCGCGAGCCTCCGTTCCCCCGCAGCACGCGCTCGAACACCTCGCGGATCTGCGACTCCTCGAGCCCTTCGGCGGCGCTCTCGGCGATGAGGCGCTCGAGCGCAGGCTCCAGCCGCTGCTCTGCCATGGTCTTTTTCCTTTCCTCCGGAATCGAAACGACGAAGAAACCCTTGCCCGGCCGGGAGCGGAGCAACCCTTCCCGCTCGAGGTCGTCGTACGCACGTTGCACCGTGATCACGCTCACCCGCTGCTCGCGGGCGAGAACGCGGATCGATGGGAGCGGCTCGTCGCCCTCGAACTCGTGGGCGAGGATCCTCGCCCGGATCTGCCGCGAGATCTGGCCATGCAGCGGCTCGGGCGATAGGTCGGACAGGTGCAGCAGCAAGTCCATCACGCTCCTCCGCCCCGGCGGCACTCCACCGCCACCGCCGTCCAGTCGTCTTCGAGGACCGGGCTCGTTTCCCGCTGGATCTCGCCCAACACGCCGTCGAGCCACGCCTCGGTGGTGCCCGGACCCTGGCCTGGAGCAGGCAACCGCGTAAGCACGGCCGCCAGCACGTCGTAGCCGAGCGGCTCGCCCGAGGCGCGCCGCGCCTCCGCGATCCCGTCCGAGAACAGCAGCATGGGCGCGTCCGACTCAAGCTCCCGCGTCGTCGAGGCGTAAGGCACGTCCGCCCGGAGGCCGAGCGGCAACCGCGGCCCCGGAACCTCGACCGGTGAGAGCGCTCCGCTCTCCCGCACGACCAGCGGATCCGGTATCCCCGCGTTGGCGAGCTCCACGACTCCCGTCGCAGGGGTGAAGCGGGCGTACGCCAGCGCCACGAACTGCCCGCGGCCGAGCTCCCGGCACAGACGCCCGTTCAGCTCTCGGAGCGTCTCCGCCACGCCGCACTCGGCGGCGATGAACGGCGCCATCGCCTTCACCGAGGCCATGACCAGACTCGCCCCGAACCCCTTGCCGGCGACGTCCGCCACGACCACGCCGACGCTGCCGTCGGCATGTTCCAGGACGTCGAAGAAGTCCCCGGCCACGAAACGCGCCGGGAAGCTGCGGGAGACCACCGAGTACCCGTCGCCCACAACCATGCCGGGCGGCAGGAGGCTGCGCTGGATGTCCCTCGCCACCTCGAGCTCCCGCAGCGACAGCTCCTGCTCGCGGAGGTCGTCCCGGAGGCGGCGCCAAGCGAGGTCCCGGCGCTGACGGGGCGACACCGCCGCCACAACGTAGGCGTCGTCGCCGGAGTGCCTCAGGAAACCCTCGGCAACGAGCTCCTCGAGCGCCTGCCGGACGTCGCGGGGGTTGACGCGGTGCTCGCGCGCGACGCGGTGGGCCTCCGGCAGGGTGCTCCCCTCCCCGAGGTCACCTGTGAGGATCCTGCCCCGGAGCTGCCGCGCGATCTGGGTTCGCAACGGTTCCGGCGACTGCTCGGTAAGGTGGAGAAGCATACGCACCGTCCTATCTGTTTATATACGCTATATACAGTTAAGAGGTTTGTCAAGCCCCCGACCCGATGACCAGCGGTCTACTCGGCGGTGCACGTATCATTTTCGAAATAAGACGCTTAGATGGATCTCGAGGGACACCCTCCCGCGCCGGACAGGGCCCAGAGGGGGCCGGAAGCAGTCGCGGCGGCCGTCAACGCCTCCTCCTCCAGGCTAGCGTGGGCCAGCGCTGGTATAGAGGTAGTAACCGAGGAGAAGCAGGAGGATGGCGAGCCCGAGGACCAGTCCGACGGGTGATTTGCGCGAGGTCGCCGAACCCGGTTCGATCGGCTCGGCCGAGACGAACGGGGCCGGCTCCTGGCCACCTCCCGACCCCGGCGCGAGTCCCGCGCGGTCGCCCGGCCGGCCCGGTTGCACGTGCCCGGCCTCCACCGCGCCGACCACGCTCTCGTACACACGCCGTTCATCAGGCGGCATGGCGTCCAGACTCTCGTACTCGGTCCCGTTGAAGGTGATCTTCACCCTGGCCTCCGCCGCACCTCCGGAATGACCGGCGCCAGTAGCGGCCATCGCCTTCTCGTAGGCCTGACGGACGTTCTCGGGCAACTCCTCGAGCGAGCCGTAGGTCTTGCCGTTGTAGACGAACCTGCCCTTCACGGTCACCTTGACGGTCATAGCATCCGTCTCCTGCACCGAGAATACCCGCTCCGGCCGTTGGCCGGCCGGGTTGCATCGGCCGGTGTCGGCCGGGCGTCCCTTCGACCTCCACCACAGGATGTGCGACCGCACCGTCTAGGCGAGGCCGTCGTTGACAATCGCCCCCGCCGGGCTTAAGAAGGTTTCGGGGCTGTCGATGCCCGGAGGGGCCGGGCGGTTCCCCTGCCAAGCGCCCGAAAGCACCTGGAGAGGAGTGGCCATGGTCCAGCCCGTGTCGTTCAAGCTCAACGGCAAGCCGGTGCGAGTGACGGTGGACGACGAGCGCATGCTCCTCTGGGTGCTGCGCTTCGACCTCGGCCTGACCGGCACGAAATTCGGCTGCGGCGAGGGGATCTGCGGCGCGTGCACGGTCATCGTCGACGACAAGGCGGTACGCTCCTGCTCGACGAGAGTCAAGGACGTCGCAGGCAAGCGGGTGCTCACCATCGAGGGGCTGGAGCAGGACGGCAAGCTCCATGCCCTGCAGCGGGCGTTCCTCGAGCGGCACGCCTTCCAGTGCGGCTACTGCACACCGGGGATGATCCTGGCGGCCTACGCGCTGATGCTTGCCAACCCCCATCCGACGCGCGAACAGGTGGTCAAGGCCCTGGACGACAACCTCTGTCGATGCGGGTCCCACACGCGAGTCCTCGAAGCGGTCGAAGTCGCGGCCGCGGCGACGCGGGGACGTGTGCGATGAACGGCGACGGCCATCTCTCACGCCGCGAGTTCCTCGCCCTGGCCGGCGCCTCGGGCCTGTTCGTGCTCTTCGACCTCGAGAGGCTGCTGGCGCAGGAGCCGGCGCGGCTACCCGGCCGTCCCGGCTACCCGGCCGACTTCAACGCGTATCTCCGGATCGCCGAGAACGGGCGCACGACGTGCTTCGTCGGCAAGGTCGAACTCGGCCAGGGCTCGATGACCTCGCTGGCACAGCTGCTTGCGGAAGAGCTCGACGTCCCGCTCGACTCGGTCGAAATGGTCATGGGCGACACCGATCTCTGCCCGTGGGACATGGGAACGTTCGGCTCGCTCTCGATCCGGCAGTTCGGCCCGGTGCTCCGGGCCGCCGCGGCGGAGGCCCGGGCCGTGCTGCTGCAGCTGGGAGCCGAGCACCTGCAGATTCCACCCGATCGGCTCCAGGCGAAAGACGGAGTCATCAGCAAGGTCGGCGACCCGGCCGTTTGCGTGACCTACGGCCAACTCGTGCAGGGCAAGCGCATCGAACGGCACATCGAGAAGATCCCGGTCAAGACGCCGAGGGAGTTCACCGTCGTCGGCAGGCCTGCGGCGCGCAAAGACGCACTCGACAAGGTGACCGGCCGGGCCAGGTATGCCGGCGACATTGCGCTGCCTGGCACGCTGCACGCACGGATCGTGAGACCGCCCGTGCACGGGGCGACGCTGAAGGACGTCGACAGCAGCGCGGTCGCCAACGTTCCTGGCGCCACCGTCATCCGCGACGGTGACCTGATCGCAGTGCTGCACGAGCGCCCGGACCTCGCGGACCGCGCGCTGGCGCTGGTGAAGGCCCGGTTCGACCGGCCCGCTCAGGAGCTCGACGAAGCCTCGATCTTCGACCATCTGGTCAAGAACGCTCCACCGGCGCAGATGCTCGGCGCGAACGGCAACCTCGAGGAGGGCGAGAAGTCGGCCGCGGCCGTGTTCGACCACACCTACCTCAACAGTTACGTGGCGCACGCACCGATGGAGACACACTCGGCGCTGGCGAGGATCGAGAACGGCAAGGCGACGGTGTGGGCCTCGACGCAGACGCCGTTCGGCATCAAGACCCAGGTCGCGCAGGCGCTCGGGTTCCCTCCCGAGAAAGTCCGGATCAACACGCCCTATGTCGGCGGCGGCTTCGGCGGAAAGAGCGCCTCCAGGCAAGCGATCGAGGCGGCCCGCCTCGCCAAGATCACGGGGAAGCCCGTGCAGGTTGTCTGGGACCGCGCGGAGGAGTTCTTCTACGACACGTTCCGCCCGGCCGCGGTCGTCAAGATCCGCTCGGGGCTCACGAGCGCCGGGAAGATCGCGTTCTGGGACTTCAAGGTCATCTGCGCGGGCGAGCGGGAGGCCATACCCTTCTACGACATCCCGAACCAGCGCACAGCCTCGGCGGGAGGCTGGCAGGGCGACCAGCCGCCCGGGCTGCACCCTTTCGCCGTCGGGCCGTGGCGGGCGCCGTCCGTCAACACGAGCACCTTCGCGCGCGAGTCGCAGATCGACATCATGGCTGCCAGGGCTAAAGCCGATCCGTTGGAGTTCCGGCTGAACCACCTGAGCGACCCGCGCATGGTGCGCGTGCTGAAGGCGGCAGCGGAGGCCTTCGGCTGGACACCGAAGGCGGCACCGAGCGGGCGCGGCTTTGGCGTGGCCTGCGCCACCTATATCGGCACCTATGTGGCGACGCTGGCGGAGGTCACGGTGGACAGGGCGACAGGCCGGGTGCGGGTCGGGCGCGTCGCGTGCGCCCAGGACATGGGCCTCGTCGTCAACCCTGACGGCTCGCGCCAGCAAACGGAAGGCGCAATCACGATGGGACTCGGGTACGCGCTGACCGAGGAGGTGCGCTTCCGCGGGGGCGAGGTGCTGACCAGGAACTTCGACAACTACGAGATCCCCCGTTTCTCCTGGCTGCCGGCGATCAAGACTGTCCTGATCGACAACCCCGAGACGCCGGCGTCCGGGTGCGGCGAACCGCCGATCGTGTGCATGGGCGCGGTGATCGCGAACGCCCTCCACGATGCGACCGGCGTGAGGCTCTTCCAGCTTCCGATGACTCCGGATCGCCTCAAGTCCGCGCTTGCGGGCTGACTTCCCTTTCCGGCCGCTGCGGTCTTCCGGGCCGCGCGAGCGAGCGGAGACACGACGGCCTGCGCGAGGCCGGCCGTCGGTGCGTCCGCCGCAGGCGAACGCCCAGCACCGGCCGCTCCTACCCTACCGCTGCGACATGGTGACCGTGCCGAACTGAGCCACCGCCGGCTGGATCTTGGCAGCGTCCCCACCGACCACGACGGTTTGGGTGAGGGAGCTCATGTACTTCCTGCCAATTCCCTGCACCTGTTCGGCCGTGACTGCGTTGATCTTGGGCACGAACTCCGCGAGAGCCGAAGGCGGCAGCCCGTTGACCCAGTTCGTCGCCAGCGTGTTGACGACGGCGCCGTTGAGCGAGTTGGTCAGCAGGTAGAGACCATTCTGGTAGCGCTTGGCGCGCGCCAGCTCCTCGTCGGTCGGCAAGTTGGCACCCATCCGGTCGAGCTCGTAGAAGATCTCGAGCAGGGTGCCCGCGGTCACGTCGGTGCGCACCGCCGCGCGGACCTGGAGGAGGCCGCCCTGTTCGTGAGGCTGGTTGGTCGACCCGGGCGAATACGTGTAGCCCTTGTCCTCGCGGATGTTGTCGGTGAGTCGGCTGGCGAACGCACCGCCGAAGATCGTGTTCGCCACGACCATGGGGTAGAAGTCGGCGTCGGTCGCCTTCATCGTCGGCCGGCCAACCCGGATCTCGGCCTGCACCGAACCTGTGCGATTGACGAGCACGAACGTTCTGGCGTCACGGGCTGCCGGGCTCGGCGGCGTGGCCGCCGTGGCCTGGCCGGCGTTGCTCCAGCCGGCGAAGACCTTGCGGATGAAGGGCTTGAGCGTCTCGGCATCGACGGCGCCCGCGACCACCAACAGTGCCCGGTCGGGAAGGAAACGGCGGGCGTGCTCGGCCTTGAGCAACTCGGGGGTGACCTTCTCAATACTCTCCTCCGTCGGCGCCACGACGTGGTAGGGATGGTCGCCGTAGATGGCGGTCCGGAAAGCCGCCTGGACGGCAAACTCGGGGCGCGAGGCCTTCTCTTTCAGCTCCTGCAGGGCGTTCTCCTTGACCAGATCGACCTCGTCCTTAGGGAAGGCGGCGTGCTGCGCGACGTCCGCGACGATCTCCACCAGCGTCGCGGCATCCGTCGCCAGGGCGTCGGCGCTGATAAATGTGGCGTCGTCCGAGTTGGTGGCATCGATCGTTCCGCCTATCGCCTGCATCTGCTCGGCGATCTGCTTCGATGTACGCGCCGCAGTGCCTTCCTTGAGCGCCGTGGCCATGAGGTGGGACACGCCGGGAAGGTCCCGAGGATCTGCGGCGTAGCCGCCCCGCACCACGAGGCTGGCGTCCACCTTGGGGAAGCCCGGGCGCGGCACGATCCACACCATCAGACCATTGGGGAGCGTTTCGGTGACGATCGTCGGGACCGGCAGCGGCTTGTCCGCGCCGAATGCGGGCAGTCCCTTGGGCATGACGGGCGGCTGCTTGGCCACGGCGGCGCTGGAGGCGACGACCGCGGCGAGCAGGGCCAGGGATACTCTGAAGGTACGGGCTCTCATGGTCTGCCTCCTCACTTGGCTGCCGCCTGGGCCTTCGCGGCCGGCAGCCGGTCGATCCACGAACGGTTGGGCACGGTCAGGTACTTGGCCGCGACGCGCTTGATGTCGGAGGCGCTCACGGCGGCGATCTGCGCCGGCACCTGGTTGATCGACGCGGCGTCGCCGGTGAGCGCCTGCCGGACCGCGAGCGCGTCGGCGCGGTAGATCAGCATCTCGAGATTGGTGTAGAGGTCGGAGATCATCTTGGTCTTGACGCGCTCAAGCTCCGCCTTGCCCACGCCGTCCTTGGCGATGGCGTCGATCTCGTGCTGCACCGCGTCCACCATTTGGGCGCCGGGGCCGACTGGCTTGTAGAGGCCGAAGATGACCAGCATGGTCGGCCCGCCGTTCGTGATCGCATTGCCGAGCGGCCAGTGCAGTCCGCCGTCGAGGTTGATGAAGAGCTCCTTGCCCTTGATCAGGCTCTGATAGAGGCGTGAGGCGTCCCCGGAGACCAGAAGATCGCCGAGCACCCACGCCGGGATGTAGTCGGGGTTGCCGGGCTCGGGCATCCGGTACCCGATCGCGACGGCCGGCACCTGCGCGAACTGGTCGCTCTGCGTGAGCGTCCGTTCCTTTTCGCCCAACTTCTCCGAGAGCTGCGGCTGGGTCGGCGCAGCCTGTGGCGGGATGCCGCCGAAGAGCTTCTCGACGAGCGCGAAGACGTCGTCGGCCTTGACGTCGCCGGCGATGCCGATGACCGCGTTGTTCGGGGCGTAGAACGTCGTATGGAATGCCCTCACGTCCTCGATCTTCGCGGCATCAAGGTCGGTGAACGAGCCGTAGCCGTCGTGCGCGTTTTCCCACCGGTCGAAGGCCAGGCCGCACAGGTCGGTCCAGAAGAAGAGCCCGTACGGACGGTTCTTGACGTTGACGCGAATCTCCTCCTTGACGACGTCGCGCTGGTTGTTGAGGTTCTCGATCGAGAGGTCCAGGGCTCGCATCCGGTCTGCCTCGAGCCAGAGGACCGGCTCGAGGGCCGAGACGGGCGCCGACTCGATGTAGTCGGTGTAGTCGAACCGCGTCGAGCCGTTGTTCACCCCTCCGCCGCCCTCGATGACCCGGTTGAACACGCCCTTCGGCGAGTCGGGCGTGCCCTCGAACATCATGTGCTCGAACAGGTGCGCGAAGCCGGTACGGCCTTTCGGTTCGAGGCGGAACCCGACCTTGTAGACCACCGAGAGACCGAAGGTGGGCGACGAGTGGTCCTCGGATACCACTACAGTCAGTCCGTTCGGCAGCTTCTTGACCGCCGTGGGGATGACCCACCCCGGCGCTTGCGCCGCCGCTACCTGCCCTGCCGCGAGCGGGATGGCGGCCACGAGCGCGACGACCATTGCGAGATGTCCTCTCATCAAGTTCCTCCTTGCACATGCCGTGCCCCGCGACGGGCAGACGGACCCGACGGTCGACGCGGGGCGTTCGCCGCTTCTACGGAAGCGAGGCCGTCCCGGTTATCACCGAGGCAGGGGACCCTCTGTCCCCGGGCAGCCTATTCGGCGCCCCGGAGCAGCTCCTCGATCTCCTTCGTCGTCTCCTCAGACTGGGCCCGAATCGCCCCGGCCAGATCCGCTCGCATTGAGGCCGCATCGCGCACCCCTTCCGGGCGTTCCACGCGCAAGCCCGACAGTTGGGCCGCGTAGAAGGAGGTTTCGAAGGTCCAAGGCCGCCGCACATCCGCCGGCTCCCCGTCGTAGCCGGGATCGCGCACGATCGCTGCCGGGGGACGCTGCACCAACTCGCGCGCAAAGAAGTCCACGAACCCGCCCGCCGGCTCCCAAACCGAGCCCAGGTAGCGAGGCACGAGGTCGCCCCACCAGGGGACGGCCAGGGCACTCGCAACGGCCACGATCGCCGGCAACCCCTTCCAGCGACTTTCGAGGATCAGGTACCAGCCGACGATCCAAAAGGCGAGCCCGCCGATGCTCAAACCTACGGGAAAGACCGTCGTAGCGATGTCCGGCCGCATCGCCTCCTGGAGGACGCCCTCCGGAAGCACACGCGGCGGCCGGGCAGGGTCGAAAGCGACGGGGAAAGGCCGGTTCGGCACGAGGGACCACTCGTGGGCGAGGAGGCTCAGGGGGTCGTCGATCGCGACCCACAGCACGTCGAGCTCCGACCTGGCCAGACGGTGTGCGCGATCGTCAAGGCTCCGGCTGCGGAGGAACCAGAAGGAGGGCGGCCGCTGCGAGAGCCAGCGAAATGCGCGCGGGGAAAAGCGGAGGTCGATCGCAGGCTTGCCGGACGAACCGGCCCAGCGGACCGGCACGCCAGGCGCTAGTTCGGCATCGCTGGTCAGCAGCGAAGCGCGAGAGAGCTTCTGCCACCGGCGGCAGTAGACGGCTTGCATGGGTCCGCCTTGAGGGCCCTCGAGCCGGATCCGGGCGCACAGCTCCGGCGTCGTCAGATCCTCCCAGTTGGTGCCATCCTCGCCCAGCGGCCGAGGGTCGAAGTCGAGCCGCCACCACACCCGCTCCACCGTGGCGACGCCCCGGCCCGTCAGGGACCGGAGCGCGGCCCGCTCCCGCCATCGGGCGGGTCCAGATTGCCAGGCGTTGATCAGGAGCACGGCCCCGATCGCCAGCATGAGCGCTCCCTCGATCGTCTGCAGACGCCCGGCTATGAACTCGAACACCGAAACGGCGACCCGCTGCCACCCGGGCATGGGAGGAATCGCACGCTCAGGGGGCCGGGCCGGGCGGCCGCCGCCGGACGCGCCTCCCGCTGGCTGGTCTGTCATTGTCATCAAGCAGTGTAGACCACCTCGAACGGGCGCGCCGCCCGCACCCGAGGGCAAGAGCGCGAGCGCACGTGAAGCATGAAAACGTCAGTTCCAACGGCGCGGGTCGTTGTCGCGGGCCGCCTGCGCTTCGACGGCAGCGTTCCGGCGCTCCTCCTCGGCCCATGCCTCCCGCAGGGCGGCGTCGCGCTCCCTGCGCCGCCTGATCGCGAAGAGCGCGAGCAGGGTGATTGCCATCCACAGCACCGTCGAGCTTGTCAGAAACGGCACCCAGGTCGTCCAGAGCGCCTCGCGCCGGAAGTAGGCTCGCGCGAAGTCGCCGGAGCTCTCGCCGGTGGCGGCTTCGAAGGCCTCGCCGAACTCGGCGCCCTTTCCGACCCCGGCGAGGATCCGCGCGACGGCCGTGTCGCCGTGTCGGTGCAGCAGGTATCGCACCAGCGCCGCCGACATCGCGTAGGCGCGAGAGACCCTCGAAGCTTCGCCGGAGAACGCCGCATCCACCTCGCGCAGCGAGCGCGGTCCGGGCCCGATCGTGGCGAGCGCCGCACGGGCGCCGTCCTCGATCCCCCACTCGCGCGCCGCAACCGTGGCCGTGCCCTCGTCGAACCAACGAGGCACCGGGTTGCCGTGGGTGGCGCGGGAGATCAGTACGTGGGTGATTTCGTGACGCAGCAGCGACTCCATGTTGCGGTCGGGGTATGACGGGACGCGGCCCGGGAACAGGACAACGGTGTCGAGGGCCGGCACGGCGTAACCGCTCACCCACGACGCCACGTGTTTTGCCAGGGGGGAGTTCTCCGGCGCGAGCACGATGCGGATCGGCGCCCCCGTCAGGCCCATGCCGATGAGGTCAAGGATCGAGTTCCATTCCCCGCGGCCCATCGCTGCGATCGCGGCCGCCTGGGACTGGAGCTCCCGGGGCGCCTCGACTCGGATCGTGGGCGAATCCTGTCCCCGGACCGACCCGGCGAGTGCCAGGCAAAAGGCGACAACACCTCCCGCTACCCCGACGAGACGGGAACGGCCCTGGTCCATTTCGGTGCGCACAAGTCAGGCTATCAGACGAGCGGGCCGGGGGCACACGGCCGTCCCTTGCGCCCTGCTATTCTGTTTTTTTCGGCGGCCGCTGCACCCTCGCTCACTCGCCGCCTGGGAGGCACCGTGAGAGTCGCACCGCTTGGCGTTGTCTTCGCGCTCGCGGCGCGCGTCTTCGCTGCGGAACCCGTCACGGTCGTGGAGGCCACGGGGTACGGGCGGACCTCGCTCTATCAGGAGGTCGTGGACTTCCTGTACCAGGTCCAGAGGACCTCCGAGCCCGTCGCCATCACGCAACTCGCGGTCTCGGCGGAGGGCCGGATGGTGCCCCTGGTGATCCTCTCCAAGGAGCGCGTGCGCACGCCGGCCGAGCTCCGGGCGACGGGCAAACCTGCCGTGCTGGTCATGGCCAACATCCACGCCGGCGAGGTCGAGGGCAAGGAGGCGTGTCAGATCCTCATCCGCGAGGTGGCGAGCGGTCGTCTGGCCTCGCTTCTCGACAATCAGGTGATCCTGCTCATCCCGATCTTCAACACCGACGGGAACGACAAGCTCGGGCACAACCGCCACGACAAGGGACCCGATCTCGCGGGCGTGAGGTACAACGGGCAGTCGCTCGACCTCAACCGCGACTACACCAAGCTCGAATCCCCCGAGGTCCGCGGCCTGGTTCAGCTCTTCTCGACGTGGGACCCGGTGCTGTTCATCGACATGCACACGACTAACGGCTCCTACCATCGCGAGCCGGTCACCTACACGACGTGTGCCAATGCCAACGCGCCGCAGGCGCTCACCGACTACATGTGGCGGAAGCTCTTCCCTGCCGCTGCCGCGCGCCTCAAGGAGTCCGGGTTCGACAGCGTCCCCTACGGCGAGTTCGTCGACGGCGCCCACCCCGAGAAGGGCTGGATCAATGAGGCGATCGAAGCGCGCTACGGCACGAACTACGTCGGGCTGCGCAATCGCCTAGCGATCCTGGACGAGAACTACTCGTACGCCGACTTCAAGACCAGGGTGCAGGCCTCCCTTGCCTTCATCCGTGCCGTGCTCGAGTTCACGAACGCCAACGCGGGCGAGATCGCCGGCCTGGTTCGACGCGCCGACGCCCAGACCGCAACAGGCTACGCGGCGCAACCGTTCGTGACCGACGCGAAGCTCGAGCGTTTCGGGGACGTGACCGTCAAGGGGTACGAGTTCACGACCCAGCCGCTGACACCGGAGGAAAACGCAAGGTACCCCTGGATGGGCGGCGTCAGGGTCAAGCCGACCGACATCGGCCGCGACTACACCGTGCCGTACCTCGCGCTCGCCACAGCCAAGCGGACCCTGGCACTGCCCGCGGGCTACATCGTGCTCCCCGGTCAAGACGACGTCGTGAGCAACATGCGGGCGCACGGCATCGTCGTCGAGAGGCTGCTGGAGGGATGTCGCGTGGCAGCCGAGCGCTGGGTGATCGAGAAGGTGGAGCCAGCGACGACGTTATTCCAGGGTCACGTGCTGCTCTCGTTCCCGGGCCACTTCGAGAAGAGCGACGCGGACGTGCCGGCCGGTTCCGTGTACGTGGACATGCGACAGCCGCTGGCCCGCCTCGTCCCCGTCCTCCTCGAACCCGCCTCGGTGGACAGCCTGGCGGCGTGGGGCTTCCTCAACCGCGTCATCGTCCGCCAGTGGAGCAACGAGCCCGCGCCTTACCCGGTGTTGCGGGTCGTCGTTCGGCCGACTGTCCCTCTCCTCGTGGCGGAACAGGAGTAGCCAACCGCGAGGTTCTTCTCGTCCGGGGGAACACACACGTCAACCCTGCCGAGAAAGGGGCTCCGTGCCTCGACACCAAAGAACCGCGCAGGTCTAGCGAGAGGACTCGGGCCGACCCAGGACCATCACGCCCGCGAGGCGCGTGTGCCGTGTCTGTTCTTCCGCCAGCACCGCGTACGGGTCGACGATCTTGAGGTCCTTCCGGCATACCCAGCCGCTGCGGCCGGCACCGGCATGAAGAAGCTCACCGTTCGGAGCCCTTGCGCGACGAGCCTTTTCTGGAGTGCCTCGAAGAACTGCACGTTCGTCCTGGGACCGGCGAGAAGGGACGTGGCAATCCGGCTGACGTCCACCACAACCTTGGGTCGCGACCTCTCGACCTCTCGCAGCGTGCCATCAAGCTCCGATTGCAGGCCAACGCGGTCCGGCCTCTCGCCACATCGGGCCGCGGCGGCCACAACGGGATAGAATCGGGTCCGGTGGGTTCGGAAACCGTTGTTACGTCGAACCAAAGGCCTCGACGATCGGGCCCGCTTCATTGGCGCCCCGCAAGGAGGAGGCTGGCGCTGACCTTTTCGGTGCGCCGCGCAGCTTCACACGTGAGGCAGCTCTGAAAACCAATTTGCCCGCCGCCTCGCCTCCGCTGCCGGCCCCGACAGTTCCGGCGACTCGAGCGTCGTCGCGTGGCGGTGCGCGCCGCAGCCTCGATCTGTGCTGGCTGACTGCAGCGCTGGTCGTGGCGGCGCTTGTCCACGCCCCCTCGTTGCGGCTGGGGTTCGTGAGCGACGACTTCGAATGGCTGCGACACGCCCGCACCGTGCTGAACGACCCGGGCCGGCTGCTCGTCCCGTTCGGCGGCGTCAGGCCGGCCCTCGCCGTATCGCTCGCAGTCAACATGCTGGCATGCGGCGTGGAGCCTTTCGGCTACCACCTGGCCAATCTCGTCCTCCACCTCGGTTGCGGCGCGCTCCTGTTCCTTCTCCTCGGGCGTCTCTCGCTTCCGGCCCCGATTTGCGCCGCGATCACGGCTTTGTGGCTGTGCTCGCCCTACTCCCTAGAACCTGCCCAGGCCGTTCAGAGTCGGCAAGAAACCTCGCTGTTGGCGTGCTGGCTGGGTCTCGGGCTCGTCTGGCCCGGGCCGGACCTGCCATGGACCCGCGGTCGAGCCGCAGGAGCCGGGGCGCTCGCGCTGCTCTCGGCGCTCACCAAGGAGAGCTGGGTCGTGCTGCCCGGGTTCTGCCTCGCGTTTGACCTCTGGTTGCGTGACGTACCGCTGAGACGCGCCGTGAGGAACGCTGCCGTCGTAGCGCTCGCCCCATTCGCGTTCACCATCATCTACTTCATTAACCCGGCGATTGCGCCAGGAAGCTACCTGACCGGCGGGTTTGCAGCCCTCGGCCGGGTCCCCCATGCGCTCGCGGTCTTCCTGAACCTGAGGGCGCTCGTTCCCGCATTGCCCACGGTCGGCCCGGCGGAGGTCGGCGCGACGGTGGTTCTGGCCGCGTTGCTCGTATTCGGGTGGCTGAAGAGGAACTGGTGTGTTGGCGTCGGACTTGCGTTCTTTGTGCTGCCGTTCCTCCCGATACTCACCGTCCCATTCCTGACGTCGCGCTACACGACCATCCCTCTGCTAGGGTTCTTGATGGTTCTGGGCGGTACGGCGACCGAGCTGATTCGGTTGGTCCGACCTCCGGTCAGACTGGCGTTGGTTGCTGCGCTGGGCGTCCTGTTCGCAACCCAACTTACCCTCGACCTTCTCACGCTCCGGGGCGACATGGCCGACGCCTCCCGGCTCGACGCCGCACACAGGCGGCTGCTCGCGGAAACGCGGGCGTTCCTTACGGAACTACCGAAGGACCGTGTGCTCGTCGTCGTGCGTCTCGACCGCGCGGATCCCCTTCGCGACCTCGTGGAATCCGTGGCGGGCATCCCCAAGGCATACTTCGACCGAGTGCGGGACCCGTACGGGCTGATCGACTGGCCCTCGCTGCTGACGTTTGCGCTAGACCCGAACGGCGGGCCGGTGTTCGAGGCCGTCGAACCCGAAGCCGCCGGCACGGCTTCCTTTTCGGTCCTCGCACACCTGGACGGAGGCTTCCGCCTCATAACCCCGCTGGCAACATCCGTGCCGGGCGAGGTCCGGGCCTGGGAAGCTCGGGGCTTCCATCCGCGGGTCGTGCGGCCGATGCGCCAGAACCCAGGAAGGTGACACCGACGACGACACGGACCACGTCCGAAATGAACGACCGAAGGCCTTGGCTTGTAACCGCCGAGGCGGCCATGGAAAAGGAGAGTGGGGTTGGACGACGATCGGGAGCGTGAGGCAGCGCTGGCCGCGCTGATGGTCGCCTACCAGGACGGGAATGTGATGGCGTTCGAGAAGCTCTACGGCGAGGTGGCCGGTCCGATCCTCGGGTACCTGAGGTCGCTGACGCGCGACGCCGCGAGGGCGGAGGATCTCCTGCAGGAGACGTTCCTCCAGGTCCACCGGGTGCGCCACACCTACGAGCGGGGCCGCCCAGTCAAACCCTGGCTCTACGCCATCGCCCGGAACGTCTTCCTCATGTACCGACGGGCCGCAGGGAGGCTCCTCCGCCACGAGGGCCTGGCCGACGAGGATCTCCCCGATGTTCCGGTGCCACCCGAGGTGGAGTCGCTCGCGGACCGGGACCACATTCAGAAGGCGCTGGCCCAACTGCCGCCGGACCGACGCGAGGCGCTTCTGCTTCACCACGTCATGGGGCTGTCGTTCCAGGAGGTCGGTGCGGTCCTCGGACTGACAGCCGGGGCCGCAAAGCTCCGAGCGCACCGAGGCGTTGTCGAGTTGCGCGGGATCCTGCGCGGAAAGGCGACCTAGCCCATGCCGGCGACCCCCAGACCCCCGGACGAGCTCCGCCGCGCGGTCGCCGCCGATCTGCGGCCCGTCCGCTCGCTCGTCTCGCCCGCCCGCCGGATGCTCGTCACCGCGGCATGGGTGCCGCTTGCAATCGTCCTGGTACTCGCCTTTCTGGGGCTTCGCAGCGACGCACAGCAGCTGGGCTGGCCGATGACCTGGGGGCCTCTGATCGTCGAGGCGGCCCTCAGTCTCGTGCTCGTCGCCCTCGCCCTCGCCGAGGCCGTCCCGGCGCGCAGTCCGGCGCGAGGACGACTCGCCGGGACCCTGGGGGTCGCGGTCCTCGTATTCGTAGCGCAGGCGTTGCTGACCCGCAGCGCGAGCGCGGGAGTCGCGGTCGAGAACCCATTCGTCACCCACGGCTTCCAGTGCTTCGCGCTGCAGGTGCTCCTCGGCGTTCCCGCCCTCCTGCTCGTGGCGCTACTCGTCGTGCGCGCCGCCCCGCTCCGAGCGGCATGGGCGGGGGTGCTCGGCGGCGCTGGTGCCGGGCTCCTCGCCGACGGGATCTACCGCCTTCACTGCCCGATCACCGACCTGCGCCACGTCCTGCCCTGGCACGGCGCCGCGGTCCTGATCCTCTCGCTCGTCGGGCTCACCGGCGGCGCCGCGTGGGAGCGGCATCAGCGCCGTCGCATGGCGGAGCGCCTGGCTCTCCGGTCCCGTGCAACGCCGTAGGATTGCCGGCGACACACCTGTTTTCACCAGTGTCTGGGAGTCTCTCCAAGCGCGAAACAGGCCCGGCCGCGGAACCGTGGAATAATGTCTGCTGGCGCTTGCTCTGGCTGTTTCCGTCAACGCCTTCGCATCGGCGAGGAGGTTCGAATGAAAGTCCGATCGAACACGGTGGTGGCGTGGGCCATCGCAGCCGCGGCGCTGGCAGTGTCGCTCGAGGCACAGACTGCAGGGTATTCAAAGCCGACACAGGGTCCGGCCGCAACCCCGTCCGCCGCAGGGATACGCCTCGAGTTCGGCGGCAACCTCCTCGAGATCACCAAGGAGACCCTCGACCGGTTCGCCAAAGGGCTCGCGGACGAGGAGGAGGCCAGGAAGGTCGTGGCCGCCGCAACGCCGAAGCCTGCGCCGCGGATGACCAAGACGGAGTACGACACCTGCCAGCAGAACCTGATGACGACCCCTGAGTACATGCAGCTCGCGCAGGAGTACGCCGGTTCGGTTTCCGGACACCCGAAGGACGCGACGGAGGCCCGGGAGGCGGCGGAGGAGATGCTGACGAAGTTGGGAGCATTGGTCGAGAAGGCGTGCGGACCCGATCCCTCCCGCGCCAACGAGAAGCTCGACACCGCCAACAGGCTGCGCGAGGCCGAGACCAAGGCCGCGCAGAGCAACGGGTTCACGCTCCGCCAGTACGTCGTCCTCAAGGAGCGGGTCACGCCGCTGTGCCTGTCTGACCCGGTGCCGCCGGACCCCGCCGGCCTGAGGCGGAAAGGTCAGGGAAGCGCTTTCTTCGTCTTCACGCCAGCGGAAGTTGCAGCCTTGCGGCCCCGCTGCGAGGCGTTCGTAAAGCTCCTCTACCCGGACGATAACTGAGTGAACGCGCGGTCGCGCCGAGGCTGCCCCAAATGGTGCGCGGTGACGCTGACTGCTGCGGCCTGCCTCGTTCCGGTCTGCCGCCCCGTTCGGGCGGCCGGATTGCCGTGGTCGAAGCTCGAGGCGCTCAATGGGGCACGGTGGGTGCCTTGGTGGGATTCGACGAGCGCCCCGGCAGCGTGGAGGGCCGCCGACCCCGCGGTCGCGATGGCGGTCGTCTGGCGGCCGGCCGCGGCCGGAATGGAGCTGGGCGAGCTGGCGCTTGGCGGCACGGGCGAGGCATGGCGTTTGCAGATCGTTCTGGTCCGCCTCGACTCTGCACGACTCCGTCTGGAGCTCGTCAGCGCGAGCCGCGAAGCAGGGACGCTGCCCGACTGGTCGCTCGATCGCCTGCCCGCCGGCGCCGTCCTGGGAGTGAACGCCGGGCAGTTCACGGGCGGCCAGCCGTGGGGGTGGCTCGTCAGGAACGGTACAGTCGAGCAGCTTCCCGCGATCGGGGCGCTCTCGATGGCGTTTTGCGTTCTCTCAGACGGCCGAGCCCGCTTCGTGCCTGTAAAGGAGATTCCGGCCGACGGCAGCGGCTCCGCCGTTGAGGCGTTCCAGTCGTACCCCGTCCTCCTCCGCCGGGACGGCGAGATCCCGCCCCAGCTCGCGACCCCCGGGTCCGGCGTCGACCTTGCCCATCGCGACGCTCGGCTCGCGATCGGCGCGCTGCGCGACGGGCGGCTCCTGGTCGCGCTGACCCGGTTCGACGCCGCCGGCACGGCTCTCGGCTCCCTCCCGTTCGGCCCAACGGTGCCCGAGATGGCGGCCGTCGTCGGAGCGCTGGGTTGCCGCGAGGCCGTGATGCTCGACGGCGGCATCTCAGCCCAGCTCGCCGTGCGGGACGCCGGCGGCGCCCTGCGGACGTGGCGCGGATGGCGGAAGGTGCCGCTCGCCCTGGTCGGGTACCCGCGGTAGGCGACGGGCCGCGGGTCCGAGGCTCGCGTAACCCGCACACCCTGAACGGCAAACCAAGGCGTAGGGGGGGATGAAGCCCATGAACACCACACTACGAACAGCAACGGTACGGAATGCGACGCGAGATACTGGCATTCTTCCTAGTATGAGAGTTTGGATCGCACACCAGCTCGCGGCCGTCATTGCCGCCATCGTCGTCACGGCCGCCGGCTGCGACATGGCCGGAGCGCCGGCGCACAATACCGCCGGCATGGCCGAGGCCGAGACAGTTTCGACCCGAAGCTCCGACACACCGGAGAAGACCATGAGCCCGAAATACTCGAAGTCCGGATACGATGTCACTTCCCTCCCTCACGACGCGGTGGCGAAGCTCGCCGCCAAACTCGGCCCGGAGGCATACCGGATCACGCAGAAGGCAGGCACCGAACCAGCGTTCTGCGGCAACCTCCTCGACAACCACAAGGACGGCGTTTACGTCTGCGCGGTGTGCGGGCTCCCCCTCTTCTCGAGCCAGCATAAGTTCAACTCGGGCACCGGGTGGCCGAGTTTCTACCAGCCGTTCGACCCCGACCACATCGTGCGAAAGACCGACACCGGCTACGGCATGGTCCGCACCGAGATCCTGTGCGCGCGCTGCGGCTCGCACCTGGGCCACGTGTTTGACGACGGCCCCAAGCCGACGGGCGAGCGCTACTGCCTCAACTCGGTATCGCTCAAGTTCCACGAGAAGGGCGCGCAGCTGCCGCCCGAAAGCCAGCCCGTGAACGTCGGCGGGGGAGGCGCGCAGCCAGCGTCGGCCGCGGTCGCGTACTTCGCCGGGGGCTGCTTCTGGGGGGTCGAGCACTACTTCCACCGCGGCCCGGGCGTCATCGACGCCGTCAGCGGGTACATGCAGGGGCACGTCGACCACCCGACGTACCGTCAGGTCTGCTCGGACACGACCGGCCACGCCGAGACCGTCAAGGTTGTCTACGACCCGACGAAGATCACCTATCGCCGCCTGCTGGAGGCGTTCTTCACGATGCACGACCCGACCCAGCTGAACCGGCAGGGGCCGGACTCCGGCGAGCAGTACCGGTCGGGGATCTGGTACGTGGACGAGGCACAGAAGCGCGAGGCGGAAGCGTACATCAAGGAGCTCGCGACTTCCGGCCGCTACGGCAACCGCAGGATCGAGACCCAGGTGGAGCCGGCCAAGACGTTCTGGCCCGCGGAGGAGTACCACCAGGAGTACATCGCCAAGAACGGCGCCGCCTGCCACGTTAAGGACCCGTGGTGACGCAGCGCCGGGTATAGCGGGAGGAAGCCGCAGAGGTCCTCGAACTCGACCGGTGGCTGCGCCGGAGCGCGAACCCGCGCCGCAGCACACGACCACGATTGTGATGGCACTCCGCGCCTATCCCAGCGCTGTCGCCATCCCGCCTCCCGGCGGAGCGCACCGCGCCGCCCGCATCACGAGAGACAGTTGGCGCCCGGCCGGCGATGACGGGAAGGAAGCCCGGTCGGGCGCGACGACGTGCCACGGGCACCCCTGCGGAGGGCTGCCCTTGTGTTCCCTACTTCACGGTCTTACCCACCTGGAGGTCATCGACGAGCTTCTGCATGGCCTTCTTGTTGACATCGTCCGGGGCCTGCTGCACCGCCAGCTTCGCGTACTTCAGCGCCTCCTGGGTGCGGCCTACCGCCGCGTATCCGCGCGCCAGGCCGACGTTCACCGGCCAGACGTTGGGGTGCTTCCTGGCGTTGGCCTCGAACACCTTGAGCGCCTTGTCCTTCTCGCCACGGGCGAGGAGCTCGCGGCCGTACCCGTGCAGTTCGATCGGATTCACTCCCGGGTAGTCGATCGCCTTCTGTGTGGTCGCCTCCGCTTCAGCCACGAGGCCGTTTGCCGCCTGCGCCTCGGCGAGGGTCCGGAGCGTGTAGAAGTTCTCCTGGCCGATGTAGGGAAGGCTCACGGCGTTCTGCGCCCACCCGAGCGCCTCCTTGAGGTTCGTCTTGTTGTCGAGGCAGAACTTCGCCGCTTCCTGCCACCCCTCCCAGTTGAACCCCTTCGCGTTGCGCATCTCGCGCCGCAGGTTCTCGACGTACTGGCCGAGGGCGTTGTCGACCGTGATCGTCCACGGCACCTGGAGGTACTCCCACTTCAGGGCTGCGGTGGCCCTGTCGAGCCGGCGCTCGGTGAACTCGTAGGTCAGCCAGTGCGTGTACTCGCACTTCGCCGGCTTGACCTTGACCCGGAGAGCGTCCTCGGACTGCCTGTAGGAGAAGCTCCCCCACGAGGTGTAGTCCTTGGAGAAGATGATCGTCCACTCCTCGGGCCCGGGGATCATGTGGAGGCCGTACGATCCCGCGGACAGCGGCTGCCCTTCGACCTTGACGTCGTGCGAGACGCGGAACACCGTGTTCTCGTTCGCGCCGGCGCGCCACGGGCACGCCTCGCCGCAGGTTCCGAACCCCAGGTTGGCCATGCCATAGGGGACGAGCTGTCCCCAGATCTTGCCGGTCCGGTCGGTGCCGTCCGGTGCGGTCACCTTGGGAGAGTTGTAGGTGATGTTGACCTCCACGAGGCCGATCCACTGCGAGATCGACGCCTTCTGGTTGCCACCGTCAGGAGGCAGTGTCACGATCTCGGCCGATGCCGCCAAAGGCACGACCACAAGGACGCCTGCGGCGAGCGTGGCAAGACAGGAACGCCTGAGGTTCATCGAATGTCTCCTTTCTCGATCTTGCCCTTGTACGTTACACCCGGCCTGGGGTTTTGTCGCGTCAGGGATACCCTCAAAATGCGAGTCGCGTGAAAGCGCCGCTCGGCCCCAAACGGTGGCAGAATCGCCCCGTGAACGTGAGCCCGTCGCTCGATGGGATTCGCCGGGTTCTCGCGCGGCAGGCTTCGCCGCTGAATCCCGATGTCGCCTCCGACCAGACGGCGGCGGTGGCCGCCATCCTGCGCGAGGCGCCGGCCGGCACCGACCTGCTCTTCATCAGGCGCGCCGAGCATCCGGCCGACCCATGGTCCGGGGACATGGCGTGGCCAGGCGGTCACGTCGACCCGGGGGACGGCGGGCCGCTCGCGACCGCCGTGCGGGAGGCGCGCGAGGAGCTCGCCCTCGATCTCGAGCGCGACGGCACGTTCCTCGGCGGCCTGCCGGTCGTCAGGACGCACCTCCGCAGCGGTCAGGGGCCGCTCTGGGTCGCGCCGTTCGTCTTCGAGCTGACGGCGGTTTCGGCGCTGGTCCCGAACGACGAGGTGCAGGAAGCGGTGTGGGTGCCGCTTCCGTTCCTCCTCGAACCCTCCAACCGCGGCAGCTTCATCTGGACCCGCGGCATCCCCCTCACGATGGCGTGCTACCGGTACGAGGGCCGGCTCATCTGGGGCCTCACGATGAAGATGCTGGACAATCTCCTCGACCTCCTGAGCGAGACGGGTTTCCCACGCTGAGGGAGCCGGACGTCAGCGAATCGTCCTGAGCACGACCGCGCGGCCGTCGTGGTCCCCGGTCGAGAGCGCCGGGGCGTCCGCGAGCGCGTTGGCGAGCTCGACGTACCCGGCGACCGCGTAGCCGGCCGCCTCCTCGAGCTTGCGGGCGAGGTCGTCGCGGGCCTGATTGAACGAGACATAGATGTGCTCGGTCTTGGTCCGCGGATCGAACCTCTCGCGCGAGAGCGCGCCGATGAAAAGCCAGCCGCCCTTGATCGGAAACGGGCCGAAGATGCGGCCGTGGTTGTTGTGCAGCTCGAACGGCTCGTTCGAGAACGCGTGCCCTGCGGTCGCCGGCAGTTGGTGAAACAGGACGCCGCCGAGGTAGCCCCGGTACCCGCCCGAGTGACCCTCTCGGGACCTGTACCCGGCGGCCCGGCACGCCTGCAGGAGCCTCGCCCGCGCTTCGTCCGCCGACCCCGCGACGGCATCCACGAGGATCACGTTGATCGGCTCCCGCAGGGCCTTGCCCTGGATCCGCGCCCCCAGCCACTCGGCCGGTCGCATGTACCGGTTGATCATCCACTTGCCGATGGCGGGCCAGTCGCCCACGGTGGTGACGTCTTCCGGGCCCGGCTCGTAGACCGCCGGCGCGGTGGGAGTTGTTCGAGGCGGCGCCGGCTGGGCAGCCGCAAGCAGCACGATCGTCAAAGTCAGGAGCGCAGGCATCGTTCGTGGCCTCTCTGCCGGGCGGCTCGTCGAGTCTACTCCCTGCGATCGGTCCCCTCGTATGCACAAACCGAGGGGCCAGCCCGCAGGGCCCTGGGGCGCGATTCCGCGGGCCTCCGCGATCACGAACCGCCGAAGCTCCAGACCGCGAGGCGCCCCTCAAGCGTCAATCGAGCATCCGGCCCGAACGTGTGCTCGCTCTTCGGAGGAGCGTCCCGTCTCAGCGAGCAGACCACCTTGCGGATCCGATACACCGGGGTCGGCACCACGCTGACGACGATCGAGACCGTTCGCCTGCGGTAGGTTCGTGTTCCCTGGTCCCCGGAAGCGGCGTAGCCGAGCGACGTAGCGAACTTCTCGAACGTCGCGCTCTCCGCCGCGGTGAGCTCCAGATGGACTTCAAGCAGGTCATCGAAGAAGACGTCTTCATAGGCCTGCTTCCTGTCGGGAGTTCTGTACCTGGCCGCGATGTACGCGTGGCGGTCGACCAAGCCCGCATCGGTGGGCTGGATGCCGCGGTACCTGACGAACTCGGGGCGGAAGTCCATTACCCATGCGATGAACGGGCCTTCCTCGAGAGACTTCAGGTGAACGTCGTCGAACCAGGGGACACTGGTCTTCTCGTCGACCTGCAAGCTCCTGAGATCGGAGAGCGCGGACTCCCCCGGAATGGCACCCAGCCTTCTCTTGACCGCCTCGCCGGACCCCGGCCGCGGAACGCTGAACCCGATCCCCGAATCACCGCCCTTGTAACCCTCCGCTCCATCCGGGGCGAAGAGCTCGAGGTACGCGCGCCAGCCCATGAGGTAAGTCCCGGTCCAGCTCTCATTGCCGGACTTGACCGTCCGCGCCTCGGGCGTGCTGAACTGACCGGAGAGAACGGTCGATCCCGAGATCGCGTCGATCGTCCCCTTGGAAAGCGTGACGTACACGTGGTTGAGCTCGACCTCGGGCGTCTGCGCGAGCGCCGGGCCGGTCGTGAGTGCGATCCACACCGTCGCGGGAATCGCCACCACGCCACGGACCGTGCTCTTCATCGCCCCACCTCCTTTCTCCTGCCCGCGCCCAAGCTGCGGCCTACGGCGAAGGCGTCAGCTTGGAGAACAGGAACGCGAGCCGCATCGCCATCAGGTCGGGATCCTGAAGGGCGTCGCTGACGCCGTGCCCGCCGCCCTGTTCCTCATGGTAGACGAGCGGGGCGACCCTCTTCCCGATTCCATTCTCGGAAGGCATCTCGGATCGCCCCACCGGGCGCGGTCGTGTGCCCGACGCTCCGCCTGCCGATGCTCGCATCCGCGCGTGCCGGACGCCCGCGCTCGCCGTCAGATCTCGCCGTGTTCCGTGCGGGCGATGATCTCGTCCTGGAGCGCTTCGCCGAGGTCGCAGAAGTAGTCGGAGTACCCCGCGACGCGGACAATCAGCCCGCGGTGCGCCTCGGGGTCGGCCTTTGCCTCTCGAAGCGTCTCGGCTGACACCACGTTGAACTGCACGTGGTGACCGTCCGCCTTGAAGTAGGTACGCACCATGTGCGCGAGCCGGTCGATCCCCTCGTCTCCGGCCAGGATCTGCGGCGTGAACTTCATATTGAGCAGGGTGCCGCCCGTCTTGATGTGGTCCATCTTGGCGGCTGACGCGAACACCGCGGTGGGGCCGCGCCTGTCCGCCCCCTGCACCGGCGAGATACCCTCCGAGAGAGGCATGCCCGCCCGGCGCCCGTCCGGCGTGGCGCCGCACACCGAGCCGAAGTACACGTGGCACGTGGTCGGCAGCATCTCCAGCCGGTAGCTGCCGCCCCTGGCGGTCGGCCTCCCGTCGATGCAGCGGAACGCGGCGTCGAACACCCGGACCATGAGTGCGTCGGCCTCGTCATCGTCGTTGCCGTACTTGGGCATCCGGTTGACCAGGCGGGCCCGAAGCGGCTCGTTGCCGGCGAAATCCGCATCGAGGGTCGCGACCAGCTCTTGTAGCCCCATCGCGGACGGGCGGGGGCAAGCCCCACCCCTACCTACTTCCTCCGCCTCCGTGCCGGCACCGCCGAACACCAGCGCGCGAATCGCGGCGAGCGCGTCGGTGATCGTTCCGATCCCCACCGCCTGGATGAACGTGTTGTTGTAGCGCGCGCCCCCCGCGTTGTAGTCCCTGCCGTTCGCGATGCAGTCGTCGATCAGCACGGAGAGGAACGGCGCCGGCATCTCCTTGGCGTACAGGCGCTCGATGACCTGGTTCCCGGCGATCTTCATGTCCACCAGGTGGCGCAGCTGCGCCTCGAAAGCGTCGAACACGTCGTCGAACGTGTCGAACGTCGACGGGTTGCCGGTCGCCGGCCCGAGCCGCACGCCGGTCCGCGGGTCCACGCCGTCGTGAAGCGCCAATTCGAGCACCTTGGGCAGGTTGAAGTAGCCCGTGAGGATGTACGCCTCCTTGCCGAAGGCGCCCACCTCCACGCACCCCGAGCACCCCCCGGCGCGGGCGTCCTCGAGCGTCTTCCCCTGGCGCAGCTGCTCGGCCACCACGGCGTCCGCGTTGAACAGCGACGGGAAGCCGTACCCCTTACGCACCACGCGCAGCGCGTGCTTGAGGACCGAGTCCGGGGTCTTGCGAGAGACCTGGACGTTCGACGAGGGCTGCAGCAGGTGCATCTCGTCGACGATCTCGAGCAGCAGGTCGGTAACCTCGTTGGAGCCGTCGGACCCGTCCGCGCGCAACCCGCCGAGGTTGATGTTGGCGAAGTCCGTGTATGTGCCGCTCTCCTCGGCGGTGACGCCGACCTTGGGCGGTGCCGTGTGGTTGTTGAACTTGACGAAGAAGCATTCGAGCAGCTCGCGCGCTGCTGCTTCCGTGAGCGTGCCGTCGACGAGCCCGCTCCGATAGAAAGGAAGCAGGTGCTGGTCGAGGTGGCCGGGGCTGAACGCGTCCCAACCGTTCAGCTCGGTGACGACGCCCAGGTGGCAGAACCAGTACGCCTGCAGCGCCTCGTGGAAGTCGCGCGGGGCGTGGGCGGGCACGCGGCGGCACACCGCGGCGATGCGGAGCAGCTCGGCCCGGCGCGCCTCGTCTTCGGTCTCCCCCGCCATCCGCTCGGCGAGCGCCGCGTGGCGCTCGGCGAAGAGGATCGCCGCGTCGCACGCGATCTCCATGGCGACGAGCTGCTCGCGCCTGTCGTACGCCTCGGGGTCGCCGACGAAGTCGAGCGCCGCCAGGGCGCGCCCGATGTCGGCCTTGAAGCCGAGCATCCCCTTGGAGTAGATCTTGCCGTCCAGCACGGTGTGGCCGGGGGAGCGCTGCTCCATGAACTCGGTGAACACGCCCGCGTCGTAGGCGGCGCGCCACGCGGCCGGGAGCATCTCGAACATGCGGTCCCGCAGCGACCGTCCGCGCCAGTACGGAATTACCGTGCGCTCGTACAGCTCCACGCAGTCGTCGGGCACGCGATACCGGGTCTTGGGGCGCGAGTCGAGGATCCGGAGGTCGTCAAGGGAGTGGCAGGTGAGTTCCGGGTAGGTCGGCACTGCCTTCGGTCTCGGGCCGCGCTCCCCGACGATCAGCTCGCTGTCGCCGATCCAGATCGTCTTCTTCTCGCAGAGGAAGCGGAAAGCCCTCGCCCGCAGCACCGGCGGCGACCAGCGTCCCAGGTTTTCACTGTAGAACTCGGTCATCAGCGCAGCGCGCTCCCCCGAGATCGTCGGGACAGCTTCGAGGGTCTCCTTCCGCAACCTCGCAGTGCGTTCGTTCATTTGCTCATCCTCCGATCGTCGTCTCGACCCCGGCCGACTCGAAAGTCGCGGCGACGGCCCGCATCCGCTCGGCCGAGGGTTGCTCGACGCCTGCCAGCGTTCCCTCGCGCCCAAGCCGTGACCTCTTGCCGTCGGCGGTGCGATGGTACGGCAACAAACTCACGCGCTGCACCGTCGGCGTCCTGGCGGCCAACTGCGCGGCTGCCGCCAGCGCCTCGTCGCCGTCGTTCAGGCCGGGAAT
>Ga0182011_10000129_pt1 | contig 59060 bp, 55 predicted proteins | sample 711E1DmetaG_FD_120481 | JGI IMG/M metagenome (GOLD analysis project Ga0182011, IMG submission 120481) | Permafrost microbial communities from Stordalen Mire, Sweden - 711E1D metaG | ecosystem: Environmental > Terrestrial > Soil > Wetlands > Permafrost | place: Sweden: Stordalen | collected...
AATCAAATGGGTACGGTGGGAGCCGTTTTGTGGTGGCCGTACCCGAGATGCGCCACACTGACGCCAGTTCGGCGGACCCGGAGGCGGGCGTGATGTCCGAATCGGGTCCCGAAGGGTAGCGGAACGGTAGCGGAGCGGAGGGCGTCCAGGTGAGCGTTAGCGGGTCGGGGGAGACGAGCCTGCTGGTACTGGTCGTCGATGACGAGCCGGCGATGGTCGGCGCCATCTCAGCCCTCGTCGGCCGCGCCGGTCACCGGGTCGTGACTGCGTACGACGGCAACACCGCTCTGCGCCGCTTCAGCGAGGAGAGGCCCGACCTCGTCCTGCTCGACCTGGCCATGCCCGGTCTGGACGGTGTCGAAGTGTGTCGGGCGATCCGCCGCATGTCCCAGACGCCGATCATCGTCCTTACGGGCGAAGCCGACGAACGCGCCAAGGTAGAAGCCCTGGACACCGGGGCCGACGACTACGTGGTCAAGCCGTTCGGCAAGCAGGAGTTGCTGGCCCGCATCCGTGCCGTCATGCGCCGCCGCGGCAACGAAGCCGAGCCGCACGGGGTTGGCGAGCTTCGCTGGGGCTCAATCGTGCTCGACCGCGGCCGCCACACCGCGTCGGTCTCGGACCGGGAGATCGTCCTGACCCGGACCGAATACAGCCTGCTGGCCTCCCTGGTCGCGGCCGCCGGCCACGTCGTCTCACATTCGACGTTGCTGTCCGCGGGCTGGCCCGGCGAGCCCAACCCCGACCCGCAATGGCTCAAGCCCCACCTGGCTCGCCTGCGCTCGAAACTCGAAGCCGCCGGCGCCCCGGTGCCGGCCTCGGTCCGCGGCGTCGGCTACCGTCTCGAGGACGCGGAGTAGGGCCCGTCAACCCGGACGGGATTCGTTGCCCGGGCCGGGGGCGGTGCGTCCATCGGCGGAGCCGCGGGGATCTACCTGCCGAGCGCGTCCCGTCCTGACCGGCCGCGACCCAACGGCGCGCTGCCCCAACGGTTCGTCCGGATCGGCCTCCAGATCGGCCAGCTGCGGATACAAGGCACCGATCGCCTGGGCAACTCGCACCACTACATAGGCGACGATGGTCCAGGGCACGAATGCGTCGGCCTGGGATCCGGTGATGGCCAGGGCTGCCAGCAGCCAGGGTGAGCGCAACGGCAGGGCGAACGCCGCGTAGAAGTATTCGGCCGCCGGCCACAGCGCCGGAACGGCGAGCCAGCCGGCCGCGCGGCGATCGATGATCGCCAGCGCCCCAACCGCAACACCAACCACTGCGAACAGCCGCGGGTCGCGAGTGGCCGAGAACCCACCCCACGTCGCGTTCGAGATCCAGTCCTGTATGTGCGGGTAGTCGGCGGCGTACTGCATCCACAACGGCCAGAAGATGACGAGCGAGATCACGCCCAGCACCACGAGGATTGCGAGGGCTCGCCACTGACCTTCGCCGATCATCGGCAGCACCGCGTAGGCCTTCGCCGCAGGCGCGAGTATCCGCAGGCCGTCCCAGCTGCACAGGATCAGCGCCAGGCAAACGACGTGGGGATTGCCGACGAACACCGCCAGGGCAAGCGGCGGAAACAGGATCCACCATGCCGGCACGCGCAGCCGTCGAAGCGAGTAGAAGGCGGATCCGATGGTGAGCGCCTGCCAGGCCGCGGTGAAAGGCGCGTCCGGCAACCACGCGAACGGAACGAATGCCAGGACGGTCGGCGGCGGACCGGTGAAGTAGTACGGGACGTCCGGAGCGCCCGCGACCCACGGGTGCCGGAGGGCATATGCGGTCCAGGGGTCGCCGCCGGCCAGCCAGGTCTGGGCCGCGTGCAGGTAGATCCGGGAGTCGAACCCGAACATGTCCAAGTGAAGCGGGAAGCTCTCGAAGTAGAAGCGGAGATTCTGCCAGCTCCAGTAGACAAACCAGGCGAACAGCGCGACCTGACCGGCGACCCTGGCGACTCGCCGCCAATCGACGCCCGGCCGGGCGTCAGTCATCGGTCGCTCGCTTCGCAACTGCTGTTGATTGCCATAGCAGGGCAGGATACCTTTCGCGGTGCCCGGAGCTACTGCCCGAGCGGTGACGAATTCCGGTCCGAAATGACCCGACGCTCATGGCGATGTTCGTCTGGCTGGCCTGCAGGTAGGAGCGGTACATGAACGCGCTTGATCTCGCGCGGTGGCAGTTCGGCATAACGACCGTCTACCACTTCCTGTTCGTCCCGCTGTCGATTTCAATGGCTTTCATCGTGGCGGGCTTCCAGGCGGCCTGGTTTCGAACGGGCGACGAGAAGTACCTGAAGCTGACTCGCTTCTACGGCGAGCTCTTCCTCATCACTTTCGCCATGGGCGTGGTAACAGGCATCGTCCAGGAGTTCCAGTTCGGCATGAACTGGAGCAACTACAGTCGATTCGTCGGCGACATCTTCGGGGCCCCGCTGGCGATCGAAGGCCTGCTCGCCTTCTTCCTGGAGTCGACCTTCCTGGGCCTGTGGATCTTCGGCTGGGACAAGCTGCCCAGGTGGGTTCACCTGGCCTGCATATGGATAGTTGCCGTGGGGACGCTCCTGTCGGCCTATTTCATCCTGGCCGCCAACGCCTGGATGCAGCAGCCCGTGGGCTACACCTTCAATGCCACCGCCCAGCGCGCCGAGCTCACCGATATCGGCGCCGTCCTGACCAACCCAACCGTTCTGCTGGGGTTTCCACACGTGATCGGCGGCGCGTTCATGACGGGCGGCGCGTTCGTTCTGGGCATCGCCGTGTGGCGGCTGGTGCGCCGGGCCGGCGTCGACAGCGCGCCATTCCGGACCGCGGCCAGAGTCGGCGCCACGGTGCTGCTTGTCGGGGGCCTGTTCGTCGTCATCTCCGGTGACCAGCTCGGCCAGCACATCGCGACCGAACAGCCGATGAAGCTGGCGGCGGCCGAGGGTCTGCAGACGACCGAGAAGTCGGCGCCGTTCTCCGTCATTGGGTTGTGGGACCTGAGCGGGAAGGAGATCTTCTCGGTCAAGATCCCGGACCTGCTGTCCATCCTGGCCACCCACGACCCCAACGGCCAGGTGCAGGGCATCGACAACCTGCAGTCCCAATACCAGGCCCAGTACGGTCCGGGCAACTACTCCCCCATCGTGCCGGTCACGTTCTGGTCGTTCCGGTTCATGATCGGGGCCGGCAGCCTGGCGGCCCTGGCCGCGATGTGGTTCCTGTGGAGGATGCGTAGGGGCCGAGTGCCGGGCAGGGGCGCGGTGGCCATTGCGTTGGTTCTGCCGTTTCTTCCGCTGGCCGCCAATTCCTTCGCCTGGATCTTCACCGAGATGGGACGCCAGCCGTGGATCGTCTACGGCCTGCAGCTCACGTCGAGCGGAGTCTCGCCCAACGTGAGTTCCCTCGAGGTTGCCATAACCATGGTCGTCTTCACGCTTCTGTACGGCGGCCTCGCCGTCGTGGAGGTTGGACTGCTGGCGAAACGCATCCGGGCCCCGCTGCCGGCCGCGGACGCGGGCGGTGCCGACTCCGACCAACCCGCCGCCTTCGCGTACTGAGGAGAGGGCCGTGTTGCACAACGTCTGGTTTCTGCTGATCGCCTTCTTCTGGATCGGCTACTTCGTGCTGGAGGGCTTCGACTTCGGCCTGGGCATCCTGCTGCCCTTCCTCGGGCGGACCGACAAGGAGCGTCGGGCCCTCATCAACGCCATCGGCCCGATCTGGGACGGCAACGAGGTCTGGGTCCTGGTGGCCGGCGGAGCCACCTTCGCGGCGTTCCCGAACTGGTACGCCACCCTCTTCAGCGGCTTCTACCTGGCCCTCTTCCTGATCCTGGTGGCGCTGATCCTGCGCGGCGTCGCCTTCGAGTACCACAGCAAGCGGGACAGTCTCCGCTGGCGCCAGGGCTGGGACTGGGCGATCTTCTTCGGGTCGGCCGTCCCGGCCGTCCTGTGGGGCGTGGCCTTCGCCAATATCGTCGCCGGCGTCCCGATCGACAAGAACATGAACTACACGGGTGACCTGTTCACGCTGCTCAACCCCTTCGGGCTGCTGGGCGGCCTGGTCACGCTGACACTGTTCGTGACCCACGGAGCCGCCTACATCTCCCTCAAGACGGAAGGTGTGCTGCGCGAGCGGGCCAACAAGACGCTCCTGGGCGTCGGCCTGGTGGCGGCCGTCGCCGCCGTCGTCTTCCTCTTCTGGACGCAGCTCAACAGCATGGTCGCAGGCTCGGCGGTCGTGTCGGTGGTGGCGGCGCTGGCGCTCGTCGGGGCGCTGGTGGCCAACCGGCTGAGGCGCGAGGGCTGGGCCTTCATCGGCACGGCGCTCACGATCGGGCTGGCGGTCGCGGCCCTGTTCCTGCACCTGTACCCGAACGTGATGCCCTCGTCGACCAGCGCGGCCTACAACCTGACGATCACCAACGCATCGTCGACGGACTACACCCTGACGGTCATGACGGTCGTGGCCGTGATCTTCGCGCCGCTCGTCCTGCTCTACCAGGGCTGGAGCTACTGGGTCTTCCGCAAGCGAGTCTCGGCCGACCGAATCCCCGACGATTCTGAATACGCCACGTCCCCGGCCTCTCACTGAAGGCCGGGCTGATGTCGGGGCGGGCGCCTTACGTCCGGTCCGCAGGATGGGCACGGCCGTGAGGGCGCGACCCTGAGGGCCATCGACCCGCGGCTGCTCCGCTATGCGCGCCCCGCCGTCGTCGCCCTTGTCGCCGCTTCGGCTCTCGGTCTGACGACTGCTCTCCTTGCCGTGGCGCAGGCATGGTTGCTGGCCACGGCCATCAGCTCGGCCTTCCTCGGGGGCGCGGATCTCGAGGCGCTGCGGGCGACACTGGGGACGCTGGCCTTCGTCCTGGCGGCTCGGGCCGGCATCTCGTGGGCCCAGGAGGCAGTGGCGCGGCGCTGCTCGGCTGCCGTCAAGTCGAACCTGCGTCAGCGGCTGCTCCGCTACGTCGCGATGGAGTCGCCCGCGCAGGTCGGCCGCCCTGATGCCGGCGCGACGAGCGGCCAGGTCGTGGCCCTGGCGACGCGCGGCCTTGACTCACTCGACGCGTACTTCGGCCGCTACCTGCCCCAGGTCGTCCTGGCGGTGCTGGTGCCTCTCGTGGTGATCGCCTGCCTGGCCACGGCGGACCTCGTGGCCACCTTGACGGTGGCGCTGACCGTACCCCTCATTCCGTTGTTCATGGCACTAATCGGATCGGCGACGGAGCGGCTACGGCAGCGGCGCTGGGATGCGCTGACGCGCCTTTCCGGTCACTTCCTCGATGTCGTGGCGGGCCTGCCGACGCTGCGGGTCTTCGGGCGGTCCGGGGCTCAAATCGAGCGCCTGGAGCGGGTGACGGACGACTACCGCCGCGAGAGCATGGCCACCCTGCGGGTCGCATTCCTTTCGGCTTTCGCCCTGGAGCTGACCGCCACTCTGTCGGTGGCCCTGGTGGCCGTCGGCGTCGGGCTGCGCCTCGTGGACGGACTCATGGACCTCCGGACGGGCCTGTTCGTGCTTATCCTGGCGCCCGAGGCCTACCTCCCGTTGCGCCAGATGGGGGCCAGTTTCCATGCCTCTCAGGAGGGGCTCGAGGCGGCCGACCAGGTCTTCCGGATCATCGAAGGGGCGCCGGATGCCGCGGGCGGCGGTCGACCCGCCGGAGGAACTGTGGCCGCCGGTTCCGAGATGCAACTGGCCGGCCGTGGCTGGGCTCCGGAGCCTGATCTGCGAGGCGCCGAGATCCGCGCCGAGGGCATCACCGTCCGGCAGCCCGGACGAGGGCTCGAGGCGCCATTCAGAGCGTCGCTGGTCGTTCGGCCAGGCGAGGTAGTTGCGGTCGCCGGACCCAGCGGCGCGGGCAAGAGCACGCTCATCGACGTCCTCCTCGGGTTGCAGTCGGCCGATGAGGGGCAGGTCGACATCGCGACTCCGGACGGTCGGTCCGTGGCTCTCACGGCTCTGGACCGTGAGGCGTGGCACCGTCACGTGGGCTGGGTCCCGCAGCACCCCTACTGCTTCCCCGGCACCGTGGCCGCGAACGTCAGGCTTGCCGCGCCGGACGCTACCGACGCGGCCGTGGCTCAGGCTCTGGCAGCAGTTGGCCTGGCCGGGTTGGATCCGGCGACTCGCATCGCCGAAGGCGGCACGGGTCTTTCGTCCGGGCAACGGAGACGCCTCGGCGTGGCCCGGGCGCTGCTCAAAGACGGCGACTTCCTGATGCTCGACGAACCTACCGCCGGGCTTGATGCCGAGTCCGAGGCAACGGTCCTCGCCGCCGTCCGAGCCGCGGCCCGCGGGCGCAACCGGGCCGTCCTGCTGGTCGCCCACCGGCCCGCGGCCCTGGCCATCGCCGACCGTGTCGTCACCGTGGCCGACCGTGCCGTCGCCGACGCAACCAACTCGGAGGGTGGGGAATGACGGCGCTGCGAGGCACGGCGAGCGGCACCGGCACCGGCCCGCGTGGAGCCGTCGCGACCGGGGCGGGCGCCCTGTGGAGAGTCGCCCTGTTTGGTCGGCCGGTGGCCGGAAGGCTGCTCCTGGCCGTGGCCGCCGGCGCTGGAGCGGCCGGGGCCGCGATCGGCCTCACCGCCACGTCGGCCTGGCTCATCTCCCGAGCCGCTCAGCAGCCGCCCGTCCTCTATCTCATGGTGGCAGTGACGGCCGTTCGGGCTTTCGGCATCAGCCGCGGTGCGCTGCGCTATGCCGAGCGGCTGGCCAGCCACGATGCCGCCTTCCGGGTCCTCTCGAAGCTCCGCAGCGGGGTCTACGTCCGGCTCGAGCGACTCGCCCCTGCCGGGCTCGCGGAGTTCCGTTCCGGCGATCTGCTGGCACGACTCGTCGACGACGTCGACGGCCTTGCCGACCTGTGGTTGCGCGTCCTCATCCCCTACCTCATCGCCGGCCTGGCCGCGAGCGGCGCCGTGGCCCTCATATGGTTCCTGGTGCCGGCCGCAGCCGTGGTTCTGGGCGCCTCGCTTCTCTTCGTGGCCTTCCTCGTGCCGGTCTTCACGATCAGGGTTGCCCATCTGGGTGAACGGCGAATCGCCGGCGCACGCGGCGAGCTGGCGGCAGCCACTCTGGAGGTTCTCGCCGGCGCGCCCGAGCTGCTCGTGGCCGGAGCCACGGAGGCTCGCCTCGATGACCTGGCCTCGATCGACCGGGGTCTGGCGGCGGCTGAGGCCCGCACGGCCGCAGGGTCGGGGTTGGGGGCTCTTCTGTCGGGTCTTGCGAGCGGGGTCGCGGTCTGGCTTGGGCTCGTCGCCAGCGTCGCCGCCCTTCGTGCCGGCAACATCGACGGCGTGACCCTGGCCGTGGTGGCGCTCACGCCGATCGCTGTCCACGAGGCGATGGCGGGCCTAGTTCCAGCCGCCCAGCACCTGCCCGGCCTGGACGCCATGGCCGGGCGAGTCCTGTACGTGACCTCGCGGCCGGACCCGGTTGTGGAGCCGGCCCTTCCCGAGCCGCTGCCCCAGGGACCGTACGGACTGCGCTGCCGGGGCTTACGGGCCCGCTACGGCCCGGACGATCCGGACGTCCTCCGCCTGCCCGACGTCGAAGTGAAACCGGGCGACCGGCTGCTGGTGACCGGTCCGAGCGGATCGGGCAAGAGCACCTTCGCGGCCGTGCTCGTCCGGTTCCTGGAGCCATCCGCCGGGAGCGTCGAGCTGGTCGGCACCGATCGTTCCGCCGACATCTCGCGCCTCTCCGGAGACGACGTTCGGCGCGTGATCTGTCTCTGCGCCCAGGACCCGCACATCTTCGACACGTCGGTCGCCGAGAACGTCAGGCTGGCCCGGCCTGGGTCGACGGACGAGGAAGTCACGGCGGCCCTGTCCGCCGCCCAGCTGACCGGCTGGATCGACTCGCTGCCGGACGGCCTGGACACACTGGTCGGCGAGCATGGTTCGCGCCTCTCGGGAGGTCAGGTGCAGCGCCTCTCGCTTGCCCGAGCCCTCCTGGCCGACGCGCCGGTCATCGTCTTCGACGAGCCGACCGAGCATCTGGACGAGGCCACGGCCTCCGCCCTCGCCGCCGACCTGCTGGCGGCTACCGCCGGCCGGACGGTCGTGATGGTCACCCACCGCCCCGAGCTGATCGACTCGGCAACCTGGAGTGCCCGCGTCGACCTGAGCGGTGACGGACGGGCGGAGCCGGCGGCGTGAGCCGGCTACTCGCGGCCGGCGTTCGAGCGCCGCTGATCTTGCGCCATGACCCCGGCCAAACAAACAACCCGCGCTGCCTGCCGAAAGGTGCGCGGGTCGATGTCGAGAAATCAGACTGTCTATTTGAACCGGCCGAACCTCATTCGGCCCGAAGCCAAGAGATGAGCGAAGTGCCTTCCAGACTTGACTATTCAGCGGCCTTGGCGTGAGACGGGGCGACGAACCATCCGACCACCAGGACGGAGAAGCTGACGAAAGCGACTGCGATCATTTCTTGGCTCCTTCGGCTGAACCACCGGGATCCGATCCCGCTTACTGAATTGAAGTCTATGTAGGGAGTCGGCTCAAATCAGTAGCGCGCTGGTGGATCATCGGTAGCGCTCTGGTGACGCGACGGTTGCCGTTCGGTACGAAACACCCGTGCGAAGCGCCTTCGCGACACCCAGCGTGATCCGGGTGCCAGACGCGGAACGGGTCGCAACCCCGGCCGCAACCACCACCAGCGCCGACCGACGGCGTCCCCGGGCTCAGGACTGCCAGGCGACCTCACCATGCTGGGAGGCATCGAGGCCCTCTTCCTCCTCGTCTGCATCGACCCGCAACCCCACCGCGAGGTCCACGACCTTGAGGATGATCAGCGTGGCGACGGCGCTGTAGATCCAGGTGGCAGCGATGGCAACCAGCTGGACCACCACCTGATGGGGGTTGCCGTCGATCAGACCGGAGTAGCCGGCATTCACGGCCGAGACCGCCAGGACTCCGGTGAGCAGGATTCCCAGCGTGCCGCCGACACCGTGGACGGCCCAGACGTCGAGCGCGTCGTCGATCTTCAGGCGCTCGCGCAGCAGGATCGCGCCGTAGCAGACCATTCCGGCGAGGAAGCCGATCACGATGGCCGAGCTGGGATCTACGAAGCCGGAGGCGGGTGTGATGCTGACCTCGCCGGCGATCGCGCCCGAAACCGCGCCGATGACCGAGGGCGAACCCTTGTGCAGCCAGCTCATCGTCAGCCACGTCAGGGCGCCCATGCCGGCCGCGGTGTTGGTGACCATGACCGCGTTGACGGCATGCCCGTCTGCGGCGAGCGCCGAGCCGCCGTTGAAGCCGAACCAGCCGAACCACAGGATGCCCGCTCCGATGACCGTCAGGCGGACATCGTGGGGCTCGAAGCGATCGGACTCGCGCCGGACGCGCGGACCGAGAACCAGGGCGGCCACGAGAGCTGCGACCCCGGAGCTGATGTGGACGACGGTTCCGCCCGCGTAGTCGAGCACGCCCATGTTGCGGAGCCACCCGCCGTCACCCCAGACCCAGTGGGCGATCGGCGAGTACACCAGCAGGCTCCAGAGGAGAGCGAACAGCACGAACGCCTTGAAGCGCTTGCGCTCGGCGAAGGCGCCGATGATCAAGGCCGGAGTGATGATGGCGAACATCATCTGGAAGAGAGCGAATAGAGAAGCCGGGATCGTCTTGGCATACGGACCGGGGTCGCTCCCGACACCCGTGAGACCCAGGTTGTCCAGGTTGCCGATGATGCCCCAGCCGTTGACGTCCTTGCCGAAGGCCAGCGTGTAGCCCACCAGGACCCAGGTCACGCTGACCAGGGCCAGGATGAACGTGCACTGCATCAGGATGCTGAGCACGTTCTTGCGGCGAACGAGGCCGCCGTAGAAGAGGGCCAGCGCGGGCGTCATCAGCATGACGAGCGCAGTCGCGGTCAGTACCCAGGCGGTGTCGCCACCGTTGATCACGCTCGGGACTCCCTTCGCTTCCGATTCGCAACTAAACCCGGTCGCAGGTTGCGGTCTGGCGAAGAGTACGGAGGAAAAGCACGGGAATCAGTAGCGGCCGAGTAACCCTGCGGTAGCGCATCGGTGGCGCGAGGGTTGCCTTTCGGGACGCGTTTTACCAGCCGGTCCGCCGATCCGGCCTGTTGGCCCGGGACCGGCTGAGGGGGAGGCCGGCCCCGGGTCGGGGATAGCGAAGTGGCCGGCGGTGGTAACCGGCCGGCGCAACTACTCGGTCTGCCAGGCAACCTCGCCGTGCTGGGAAGAATCGAGGCCGGCCTCCTCCTCGGACTCCTCGACGCGGAGCCCGACGAAGCGGTCGACGACTTTGAGGATGATGAAAGTGGCGACGCCGCTGTAGATCCAGGTGGCGGCAACGGCCACAAGCTGCTTGAGGACCTGGCTGCCGTTGCCTTCGACCAGGCCGGAGGCCGCGCTGTTGACGGCGACGGTCGCGAAGACTCCGGTCAGGATCGCGCCGAGGGTGCCGCCGACGCCGTGGACGGCCCAGACGTCGAGCGCGTCGTCGACCTTGAGCCGCTCACGCAGCAGGATCGCGCCGTAGCAGATGGAGCCGGCCGCGAAGCCGATGACAATTGCCGCGCTTGCGTCGACGTAGCCCGAAGCCGGCGTGATGGCGACGAGACCGGCCACGCCGCCGGCCACGGCCCCGACGACACTAGGAGTGCCCTTGTGCAGCCAGCTGACGGTGACCCACGTCAGGGCCGCCATTCCGGCGGCCGTGTTGGTGACAACGAACGCGTTGGCCGCGAGGCCATTGGCCGCCAGCGCCGAGCCGCCGTTGAACCCGAACCAGCCGAACCACAGCAGGCCGGCACCGATTACTGTGAGGCGGACATCGTGGGGCTCGAAGCGCTCGGACTCCCGCTTGACGCGCGGGCCCAGCACGAGGGCGGCTACGAGGGCCGCGACGCCCGAGCTGATATGGACGACGGTGCCGCCGGCGAAGTCGATGGCCCCCAGCTGGTTCAGCCAGCCGCCCTGACCCCAAACCCAGTGGGCGATGGGCGAGTAGACGAACAGCGTCCACAGCAGGGAGAACAGCACGAACGCCTTGAACTTTTTCCGTTCCGCGAAGGCGCCGGTGATGAGGGCCGGCGTGATGACCGCGAACATCATCTGGAAGGCCATGTACGCCGAGCCCGGAATCGTCGGCGCGTACTGGGTGAGCGGCTTGACTCCGACACCGCGAAGGCCTACGTAGTCGAGCCCGCCGATGATGCCACTCACGTGGAAGCCGTTCGGAAGCGTGAAGCCGATGGCGTCGTTACCGAACGCCAGAGTGAACCCGAACAGGACCCACGTGACGCTGACCAGGGCCAGGATGAAGACGCTGTGCATGATCGTGCTGAGCACGTTCTTGCGGCGAACGAGCCCGCCGTAGAACAGCGCCAGCCCCGGCGTCATGAGCATCACGAGGGCAGCCGATGTGAGCACCCAGGCGGTATCGCCCGAGTTGATGCCAGTTGCGGCACTGGGCACGAGTGGATCTCCTTCGAGTTGACGGTGCGGGCGTCACTGGGTCTCCCGGCAGCGAGGCCACCCGCTCGGACGGAAGCGTACGGATGCGGTTCGGCAGAATCAGTAGCCGTTGGGTGGACCGTGGGTCACGGTCTGGTGGCGCCGGGGTTGCCGTTCAGGACGGACGCCGGCCAGAGTGGCGCGGCGCAACCCGGCGCGTCGCCGGGCCGCCACGCTGGGAGTCAGCCTGCCGGGGCCTCGATCGGCGTGATCCGATGCGGCCGGTCCACGCACCCGACACGACAGCCGCGGGCATCGTGCCCCGACACTCCGCAGAAGTGCCGCCACGCGGCGTCCGGGCCGTAACCACCGCCGTCGACGAGCGACTCGCGGGCCGTCAATCGGCAGCCACAGGCGGCGCAGGTCAAGACCAGCGAGTCCTCGCGACGCAGGGCGCGCGGCCGGTCCGACTCCCCCACCGGCTCGAACTCGTGCAGCTTCATCGGTGCGCGCCCTCCGCAAAAGATGAGGATACGGCGCCCTGGCTAGAGCCCCAGCCGCTCTTTGGCAGAAGCCAGCGCCACGGCCACGCGTCGAGGGGCAGTGCCGCCGACGACGTCGCAGCCGGCCATCGCGCCCTCCAGCCCGGCGGCCGCCCGCAGATCCGCGGCGATGGATGCGTCGCCGACCAGAGCGACGGCCACGCTGTCGTCGGACCCGGCAAGGGCTGCGGCGATGGTGGCATCGTCCAGCGCATCAAGCGCCACGCCGCCCCGCTCCGCTTCGGCGACCAGCGTACCCACGACGTGGTGAGCGGCCCGGAAGGCCACTCCCCGCCGGACGAGGGCATCGGCCACGGCCGTGGCCGTCGTGTATCCCTCGCCTGCCGCCGCGCGCATCCGCTCGCGGTCCACGGTCAGCGTCGCCACCATCCCGGCCATGACCAGGAGCGACGCCCCGAGCGTGGCCGCCGCATCGAAGAGTGGCGGCTTGTCGTCCTGCATGTCCTTCTGATAGGCCAGCGGCAGGCCCTTGAGCAGCGTGAGCATCCCGGTCAGCTCACCTATGACACGGGCCGTCTTGCCCCGAACCAGTTCGGCCGGATCGGGGTTCTTCTTGTTCGGCATCATCGACGAGCCGGTCGAGAACGAGTCGGCGGCGCGAACGAACCCAAAGCGCGGGTTCGACCACCACGTGATCTCCTCGGCCAGCCGTGAGAGATGGACCATGCACAACGCGAACGCGGCAAGCGCCTCCACGACGAAATCGCGGTCGCTGACGCCGTCGAGTGAGTTGGCCGTTACGCCGTCGAAACCGAGCTCTCGGGCCGTGGCCTCCCGATCGAGGGGGTAGCCCGCCCCGGCGAGCGCACCGGAGCCAAGCGGCGAGACGTTCGCCCTCCGCCGGCAGCCGGCCAGTCGACCCCTGTCGCGCTCGAGCATCTCGACGTAGGCCAGCAGGTGATGGGCGAACAGGACCGGCTGGGCGGGCTGGATGTGGGTCATGCCCGGCAGGATGGCCTCGCCCTCGCGGTCGGCCAGACCGACCAGCACCCGCTCCATCTCGATGATCGCCGCGTCCAGGCCGTCGATCGTGCGGCGCAGCCACAGCCGCATGTCGGTGGCGACCTGGTCGTTGCGCGACCGACCGGTGTGCAGCCGCCCGGCCACGGGCCCGATCCGCTCTGTCAGCGCAGCCTCGAGGTTCAGGTGGATGTCCTCGAGGGCCGCATCCCAGGTCACCTTCCCGGCCTCGACGTCCGCTCGCAGTCCTTCGAGCCCGCGCACGAGCGTCTCGACTTCGTCTGGTTCGAGCAGCCCGGCCCGGCCCAGTCCGTGGACGTGAGCGATAGAGCCGGCGATGTCGTCGACGGCCAGGACGTGGTCGAAATCGATTGACCGGGTGAACTCGGCCATCCGCTCGTCGGACACGCCTTCGAACCGACCGCCCCACATCCGCATGCGATCTCCTCCGCTCCGAGTGCCGCCCGCGTCGGCCCGACGCAACAGCGCTCGATGAGGCCATGGTACCGGCCCGCCGGGGCCGGCGCGCGACGCGGATTCAGATGGCCCGCCGGCGACGAGTCGGGCGCGCCTGTTGCCTGAGCGGCGGCCATGGCATACCTTGCACGCTGAGCCTGGATCCACCGGTCCAGCGGCCCATCTGCGGCACCGGGTCTAGGAGGATGACGTGGCGAAATCGCACCGCAACCGACATGGCGCCAAGGACGCTGCGACCGTTGACGTCGAGGCGAAGGGGAAGTCGAGCAAGAAGGTCCCAGAGGCGGGCACCCGGGCACCCGTCGCTCAGGCGGCCGCTCCACAGACGTCCGCGCCGCCTACCTTGGCCGAGGAGAACCGCGCCGCTCGCAAGGAATCCGCCGGGGCGGCCAGTCGCGAGAAGCGGGTCGTTCGCTCCGCGGCCGAGCGCCGGCAGAGCGCGAAGATCGCCCACGCCGATTCGTTCGACCCGACGACAGGAGATCTGGTTCAGAAGCGCCGCCAGAAGCTCGATCCGAAGTACTACAACTCGGAATTGGCCCGGCTTCAGGTGGAGCTGGTCAAGCTCCAGGAGTGGATCAAGGACCGCGGGCTGAAAGTCGTCTGCCTCTTCGAAGGCCGCGACGCGGCCGGCAAGGGCGGTGTCATCAAGCGCCTGACCGAAGCCCTCAACCCGCGCGTCTGTCGCATCTGCGCCCTCGGGATCCCGACCGAGCGCGAGAAGTCGCAGTGGTATTTCCAGCGCTACGTGGCCCAGCTGCCCGCTGCCGGCGAGTGGGTCGCGTTCGATCGCAGCTGGTACAACCGGGCCGGCGTCGAGCACGTCATGGGCTTCTGCACGCAGGCCGAGTACGAGGACTTCCTCAAGACGGCACCCGAGTTCGAGCGAATGCTGATCCGATCCGGGATCATCCTGCTCAAGTACTGGTTCTCCGTCAGCGACGAGGAGCAGGAGCGCCGCTTCCAGGATCGGATCAACACGCCGACTAAACGCTGGAAGATCTCGCCGATGGACGTCACCGCCCGCTCGAAGTGGGTCGACTACTCGCGGGCGAAGGACGCCATGTTCGGCGCCACCGACACGGCCGAAGCGCCGTGGTGGGTCGTGGAGGCCGACGACAAAGAGCGTGCTCGACTCAACTGCATCAACCACGTGCTGAGCATGATCCCGTACAAGGACACTACGCCCGAGCAGATCGTCCTGCCGCCCCGCCAGGTCGACAAGGGCTACATCCGCCCGCCGATCACCCACCAGCACTTCGTCCCCGAGAAGTACTGACGGGCGGGCGCTCCGCCGGGGCGTACCATCGCCGCGTGGATGACCAGCTCTCGCTGAAGCTCACCGGCGACGTGGCACGGCTGCCGCGGTCTTTGCGCCCGATGCTGCCCAAGCCGGTCGATGCCGCCTTCGACTCGGACGAGCACATGTTCGAGCCACGCTGGGGCGGCCGCCGCGCGCTGGCCTTCATCGAGCCCGATCGAGGGCTTGGCGGCTCCCGCCTGCGCCTCATCGACGAGAACGGCCGAGACCTGGCTCCGCATTTCCCGGAACTGGCCACGCTGCCCACCCTGGTCGCCGACCTGCCGGCAATCCTCGATGGCGAGATCGTGATGCCGGACAAGGTGGGCCGGATGGACGAGGATGCCCTGGTAGCCCGCCTAGCGGACGGCCTGAAGACCGAATCGACGCCGGTCTATCTCGCCTTCGACCTGCTCTGGGCGGGCGGTCGACCGGTCATCGCCCAACCCCTTCTGCGCCGCCGCGAGCGCCTGGCCAGGGTCGTCCACTCCAGCACCGAGCTGGTGGTCCTGCCCGGAGTCGTCCGCGACGGCATCGACCTGTACTCCGCCGTGGCCCAGCAAGGCCTGCGCGGCGTGATGGCCCGTCACCTGCGTGGCCCGTACCTGCCCGGCCGGCGGAGCGAACTGTGGCGCTGGATCGCGGCGCGGCCGGGTGAGATACCTCTGCACGCCGTCCCGAACGCGGTTCCCTCCTCGCCGTCCCGGCCGGTGCTGGCGCTGATCCAGCGACTGCCGCTCGAGTACTTCGAGGACTGACGGGCGGCTGAGCGCAGTCCGAGGGCGGCTTGGCGGCGCGGCCGCGGCGGCGCGGCGGCCGCCGCAGCGCGAGATCGGGCGCGCCTCAGCCGGCTACTGCCGCCAGCGATACCACAGGACGGCGCCCAGATATGCGGTCGCGAGCGCCGCCCCGACCAGGGCGTAGGGCGTGGGATCGCCACTCCAGCCCTGCACCTGCCAGACCTGCATGGCCACGAGCGCTGCCAGGAGGCCCACGAAGACGACCTGACCGCCCAGCGCCCAGGCTCGAGTGCTGATCGATTCCCAGCGCTCATCAACCGGCGCACCCAAGAGCAGGCTCACGGTCTCGCTTCTTGGCATGAGTGCGCGCAAGGCTACCAAGGACATGACGATCATCGCGAACAGGAAGAAAGCGTGCCAGACCAACATCACGACAACGGTCACCGCCACTTTCGCCGCCGTTACGACCAGGCCACGCTCTCCGGTCGCCCGCCTAACCTCTGACATGGAAGACCTCCTCAACTGCAACTCCGAAGAACCGCCTCCACGGCCTGGCTCCCGACCTCCTCACAGTCGCCAGCGATACCAGAGGATTCCGCCGAGGTAGGCCACCCCAAATGCGGCTATCGACATGGCGTACGGCATCGCGTCGCCGCCACCGAACTCGGTGACCACGAAGACGGCGAGAAGGAAGATCGCGATCGCCTCAGCGGCCAGTGCCAGGGCTCGGTTGTTGATCGACTCCCAGCGCTCGTCCACCGGCAGACCGGACAGCAGGCTGGCCGTCTCGCTCCGGGACTGGAGCAGGCGCAAGCCAAGTGCGTAGCCGGCCACGATAACGAATGCGACAGCGGCCTGCCACGGCGATGCATTGCTGCCGAGTTCCGCCGCCGCCACGACGAGGCCTATCACGAAGGCCACCGCCGGTACGAACCACTTGCACATGCTCGTCCTGTTCATGCCCATCACCCTATCCTTGCCCGTCGTCATGGAAGACCTCTTCGATCGCCTTTCCGAAGTACCGCCCGATGGCCAGCGCCAGGGGCAACGACGGCAGGTACCGCCCCGTCTCGATGGCGTTGACCGTCTGGCGCGAAACGCGCAGGTCCCTGGCCAGATCCCCCTGGCTCAGGGACCGCTCCTCGCGCAGCTTCCGAACGTCGTTTCGCATAGCTGTAAAGCTAGCTTGACAACCACCGCCTGTCAAGTGACCTTGACAGGCCCCACGTCGAGCCAATCCAGACCGAACTCGGCCCGCCAGAGCGGAGTCTGTTCTGGTAGAGGCCCCGGCCGGATCGTCCCGACCCACCCCAGCAATGGAGTCCTTCGCAGCGGTGCAACTCGACCCAGCAATCTCGCCAACGCCGAGACCGCCCTTAGAATGGGGCATGAGCCAGAGCCCTCGGAGCACGCCCACGAACATCAAGGCCGAACGAGACGCCGGTCGAGTCACCATCGACTGGGCGGACGGCCACCGCAGTGGATTCGATGTCGTGGCGCTGCGGCTGCTGTGCCCATGCGCGTACTGTCAGGGCGAAGCGGGTCGGCCGGGCTGGCTCGATACGAACCCCACGCTGACGCCGGAGCAGACTCAACTTGTCGACATGAGGCTCATCGGAGCCTACGCGATTGCGCCGACGTGGGCCGACGGGCACGACACCGGCTACTACGAGTTCGAGGCGCTCCGGACCAATTGCCCCTGCCCCGTTTGCTCGACAGCGTGGACCGACCCGAGCCCGGAATCCATCGATACCACCCAACCCTAACCCCGCACTGAGAAGAGGAGACCCGATGATCGTCGCCACAACCCCCTACCTGGCCGGATACCGCGTCACCGAAGTCAAGGGCCAGGTCTTCGGCCTTGTTGTCCGAAGCCGCGGCTTCGCCGGTAACTTCGCCGCGAGTCTCCGCTCGATCGTCGGCGGCGAGATCCACGAGTACACCGAGCTGCTCGAGAACACCCGACGCCAGGCTCTGGACCGCATGGTCCAGAACGCGACGCTGATGGGCGCCAACGCGGTCGTCTCGATGCGCTTCGACTCGTCCGAAATCGGCACGACCATGTCCGAGATCGTCGCCTATGGGACCGCGGTGGTCGTGGTAGCAGATGCCAGCGCCGGAACGCCCCTGGCCGAGTAGGCCGGATCGACTGGTCAGGCGCCAGAGTGCTGCAACTAACGATCCGGGTCGTTGTCTTCGGAGTTGGAATCCTGCTGTTCCTCGGCGGGTTGATCGTGCTGGGCGTCGGCGGCGCACCGATCGCCGGGCTCGAAGCCGTTGGGCTGGCATCCGTGATGATGATCGCGGCTGTTCTCCAGCGATCCGGGTACCGCTCGGAGGCGGCGGAGCGCAGCAACGACCCACCCGGTCCCGGCGGTGGCGAGAGCGGACCCATAGACCCGCGCTTCGCGCCGACGAGTGAGGTGTTCATCGACCCGGCGAGTAAGCTCCTGATGCGGACATACGAGGATCCCCGCACAGGCGAGCGCCGCTACCGGGCCGAGCGCTGAGCTCGGAATCACCGCCAGCGGGGCGAGCCTGGGGATAGCCAGGCTGCGATCGGTGGACGTGGCCACGGCTTCGCCCCGTGAGCCGGGGCGTCCGCCTATTGCGAACTGGCGCCGACTGTCGAGAATGGGCCGATGCACTCCACAGGCCGGTAAGTCGAAAACGTCGAGGCTATCGGACAACACGTGACCGCGATCGTACGGAGGAACTCCACCAGGGCGGCGCCCGCTCCGGGCGACGCCGTTTCGGCGTTCCCGTATATCAACCGCGAACTAAGCTCGCTGGGATTCCAGAGCCGGGTGTTGCATGAGGCGCTGGACGAGCGAAATCCACTGCTGGAACGAGTCAAGTTCCTGGCCATCGTTGCCGGCAACCTGGATGAGTTCTTCCAGATACGCGTCTCCGTCCTGATGGAGCAGGTCGAGACCCACACGGTTTCGACTTCGCCCGGCGAGAAGCCCGCCGCCGAGCAGCTGGCGGCGATTCGGACGCGCTTCCGCGAACTGCTGGACGAGCAGCACCGGGTCTTCGAGCGAGTCTGCGCCGAACTTGACGCGGCCGGAATCAGCATCGTCGACTACGCCGACGTACCCGACCACCACGAAGCCATCCGCCAGCGCTTCACAGACGAGATCTACCCGGTCCTGACGCCGCTGGCCGTCGACCCCGGCCATCCCTTCCCGTACATCAGCACCCTCAGCCTGTCGCTGGCAATCCGCATGGAGAACCCGGACGACAAGGAGGAGCGATTCGCTCGGGTCAAGGTGCCCGCCGTCCTGCCGCGTTTCGTCCAGATCGAGCCGAGCAAGTTCGTGCTGCTCGAGCAGGTGATCGCGGCCAACCTGGACATGCTCTTCTCCGGCATGACCATCCTCGAGACTCACAACTTCCGCGTCACTCGCGACGCGGACCTGGAGCTCCAGGAAGACGAGGCCGACGACCTGATGCTGGCTCTTGAGGAGGAGCTGCGGCGACGGCGGTTCGGCGAGGCGGTGAGGCTCGAGGTCGACAAGGCGATGCCGGCGTCGATGCGGCGCATCCTCGAGAAGGGGGTCGGCGTAGACCCCGCGGACTGCTATGAGATACCGGGCATGCTGGACCACACCGGGCTGTGGCAGATCGCCGCGCTGGACCGGCCCGACCTGAAGCTGCCTCCCTACGCACCCGTCGTGCCGCCGCGCCTCGTTCCGCCCGACGAAGACGAACCCGCCGACGTGTTCGCCGCCATACGCAACGGCGACATCCTGGTCCACCACCCGTACGAGAGCTTCGCCGCCTCGACGCAGCGCTTCATCTCCCAGGCCGCAGCCGACCCCGACGTGCTCTCGATCAAGATGACCCTCTATCGCACGAGCGGCGACTCGCCCATCGTCCGCGACCTGATCTCCGCCGCCGAGCTGGGCAAGCAGGTCGTCGTCCTCGTCGAGATCAAGGCCCGCTTCGACGAGGAGGCGAACATCGTGTGGGCGCGCAAGCTCGAGAAGGCCGGCGCCCACGTCGTCTACGGACTGGTCGGCCTCAAGACGCATTCCAAGACGTCGCTCGTGGTCCGCCGCGAGGGCTCGACCCTGCGTCGATACGTCCATATCGGAACGGGCAACTACAACTCCGGCACGGCCCGGCTGTACACGGATTTCGGACTGTTGTCGTGCCGGCCGGAACTAGGCGCCGACGTCAGCGACCTCTTCAACGTCCTGACGGGTCTATCCCGACAGCGCGACTTCCGGCGCCTGATCGTGGCGCCGATGAACCTGCGCAACTGGATCCTCGAGATGATCCAGCGGGAGATCGACCACGCCCGCGGCGGCCGGCAGGCACGCATCATCCTGAAGATGAACTCCATCGTGGACCCTGCCTGCGTCGCGGCTCTGTATGCCGCGTGCCAGGCGGGGGTCAGGGTGGACTTGATCATCCGCGGCATCTGCTCGCTCTGGCCGGGCGTGCCGGAGATCAGCGAGGGCATCCACGTCCGATCGATCGTGGGCCAGTACCTGGAACATTCGCGCGTCTTCTCGTTCGCAAATGGCGGCCGGCCCGAGCTGTACATCGGTTCGGCCGACCTGATGGAGCGGAACCTGGACCGCCGCGTCGAGGCCCTCGTGCCGATCGAGGATCCGGAGGCCCGCGCGCGGATCGACGCCGTTCTCGAAGTCATGCTGGCGGACGATCGACGGTCGTGGCAGCTGGGCGCCGACGGTGCATACCGCCGGACGGAGGACCTGAACGGCAGGCCGGGTACTATCGACACATTCGAGACCCTCAAGGAGCGAGCCACCCATATGGCGGCCGCGGAGGTCGTTGCGCCTCATCGACCTCACGCGGGCATGGGCTCGCTGGACCCGAGGGCATAGCAGTCCACCGATCGGGGGATCCCAGTGGCAACCGGCGGGAAGATCGAGATCGAGATGAAGTACGAGGTGGCGGTGCCCGGCAGCGCCGATCGGTACCTGGTCGCGCCTGAGCTCGGTCCCTTCACACCCGACGGACCGGTCAGATCCATTCGAGTCGAGGACCGCTACGTCGACTCGGCCGAGTGGGCGCTGGCCCGATCGGGCTTCGCCGCGCGCCTTCGCAAGACCTCGCATGGCACCGAGATCAACCTCAAGGCTCAGAACGCCTCCAACGGCCGGTTGCAGCGCCGCCAGGAGATCGAGGGTCCGGCCGACGCCGGCCTCATCCCCTCCGATTGGCCTGCCTCCCAGGCCCGGAACGTCGTCATGGAACTGTGCGGCGACGAGGCCCTGGTCGAGCTGCTGACGATTCGCCAGCTGAGGCGGGTGCGGCCGCTCCGGGCGGACGCCACTCGCGCGGAGCTGAGCGTCGACGAAGTGGAGGTCGTAGGCCAGGGTCGGGTCCTCGATCGCTTCGAGGAACTCGAGGTTGAACTGAAGCGGGGCGACGAAACGCCGCTGGCGACGCTGGTCAAGCTCTTCGATCGCGACGGCGGCCTGCACGCCGTGTCACGGTCCAAGCTCGCCCGTGCCGTCAAGGCGATCCGCGCGGCCATGCCGTCCATGCCCCAGGAGTTGCAGCAGCGCTGGCTGGCCGCCCCGCCGGAGTTGCTGGCGGGCAGGGCCAAGAGGCCGAACGGGGCAGGCCGGGCGGGGCATTTCGAAGACGCGACGCCGGCCGGGGAGTCCCATGCCGGGGCCGAGTTGCCGGCCGGGGAAACGGCCGAAGCCCCAGTCGAGGCCACGACCGAGATAGGAGCCGCACCTGGCATCGAGATCCGCCCGAAGGCCGGCCCACGCAGTATCGGCATTGTCGCCGAAGACAGCATGCCCGAGGCGGCACGCAAGGTTCTGCAGATGCACTTCTCGAAGATGCAGAACCGCGAGGCGGGAACACGTGACGGCGTCGACGCCGAAGACCTCCACGACATGCGGGTGGCGACGCGGCGAATGCGCGCAGCGTGGCGAGTCTTCGACGGTGCCTTCAAGGCCGGCAAGACCAAGAAGATGCGACGGCACCTCGAGACGATCGCCGACCGGCTCGGCGCAGTGAGAGACCTGGACGTCCTGATCGAGGGTCTCGAAGCCTACCGGCTGGGGCTGGACGAGGAACAACGCCCGGGCCTGGAACCGCTCCTGTCGCTGTGGCGCAGGCAACGGGCAACCGCTCGGACGCAGCTCTTGGGCGAGCTGGACTCGGACCGGTACGCGAGCTTCGTCAACGAGATGGACGGGTTCCTGGACGCCGGGGCCAACGCTGCGGCAGCCGTGGCAACGCCAACGGCCCCGCATCGCGTTCGCGACCGTGCCGCATCCGAGATCTGGGCCGCCTATGAGGCCGTGCGCGTGTACGAATTGGTTCTGCCCTGGGCCGACGTGGAGACCCTCCACGAACTGCGGATCGCGACCAAGTGGCTGCGCTACGGGCTCGAGTTCTTCGGCGAGACCCTCGGCCCCGACTGCGCCCGCCTGCTGGCGCGGGTCGTGGCCCTGCAGGATCACCTCGGCAGCCTCCACGACGCGGATGTGGCCACGAAGCTGGCCCGGGACCTCCTCGTGGCCCGTGCCGGCGAATTGTCCAGGTTGGAGGCGGAGGCGATCGGCGCATACCTCCACTCTCGCGAGCGCGAGGTTGCCCGGCGCAAGCGGGCCCTGGGGCCGATCTGGCGGGCAGTCAACGGAGCCCCGTTCCGGCGGGCGCTCGGTCGGGCCACGGCCGCCCTGTAGGCTCCGGGCACGACGGGCGGCTCTACGGGGCGCACTCCCCTGCTCCGTCAGATTTGATCGCCCGTTAACCGCGGGTTCACGAAGCAGGCACCTGCGGGCCGCATTCTCGGTTCCGTGGAGCCGTGGGCCTCGCGCCGGAACCGCCTCCCACGATCCCAGCATTCGCTCGGTATGCGACCAGCAAGGGATGAGGAGGCCTTATCGACGATGTCGGCAGTGGACACGGAGTTCGCCACACGGCCGGCTCTGGCCGACCGAATCGCCATGGTCCGAGCCCAGCTCGAACCGATCCGAAGTCGCCGTGCGCTTCTGGATTCTTATCGACGCGAGTCGCTTTGCCGGCTCGCAGATACAACTCAGGCCTCCGATTCGGCAGCCGAAGTCCTCGACCTGGCCTACGCCATGCGCTGGCTGGAGCTCGAGGACACGTCCGGCCCCGAGTCGCCGGCCGCCTCCCAGAACGGACCCGTGGATGAATGATCCCGCACCCGACTACTGCTCTCGAGCCCTGGCGTTATGGCCGCGCCTCAATCGCGGGAACCTCGCCCGCGTCCGGCACGACCCCGGTCGCGTAGCGGCACTGATCTCTCGCCGCACCACGCTCCCGTACGGGGCCATCCTCCAGTTGCTCGGTGCCTCGTCGGTGGACGTCGACGCACCGATTGGCGACCACCAGCCTTCACACTAGCCTCACCGGCAACGCTATGCTTGCGCCCCAGGAGCGTCCCCGGCCGTGGCAGGTCACGATCGCGCCCCGTTCGGATCGGAGGCTCGCCAAACCCGTTGATGGTTCGAGCGTGCAAGACCGCGACCGCTTCGTCGCCCACGGTCACCGAGACGTCTTCGATCGAGAGATGCTCGGGCTCCGCGAAGGCGTCGTCCGAATGGGTGGGTTGGTTGCCACCGCGATCGACGCGGCCGTTGGAGCCCTCGTCCGTCAGGACGTGGACGCGGCGGCGGCCGTGGTCGTCAACGACCCGGCCATCAACCTCGCTCAGACCGATCTCGCCGCGCTCATCGTCACGACCATCGCCACTCAGGCCCCGGTCGCCGGCGACCTGAGATTCGTGCTGTCGCTCGCTCACGTCGCCTATGAGCTCGAGCGCATCGGAGACCACGCGGCGGGAGTGGCCAAGCAGGTCGTGAAGATCGGCGCCACTCGCACCGTCGGGGGCGCGGGTCTGGATCGGATGGGCGAACTTGCGAGCGCCATCCTTCACGGCGTGCTCCTCGCGCTGGTCGACCTCGATGTCGAGGCCGCCCGCAAGGTTGCCGCCCAGGATGACGAGATCGACCGGCTCTACCATGCCTACTTCGAGCGGGCCCTGGAGCGGATGCGCGTGGAGCCCGGGTGGGTCGACGCGGGCGCCCACTTCCTCTTCGCGGCCAAGGACCTGGAGCGGATCGGCGACCGCGTGACCAACATCGCCGAGGAGATCGTCTTCCTTGGCACGGGCGAAGTCGAGGACCTCAACCCCTAGCGGAGTGCGTTCGCGGCCGCCGCCGCCGCGATTCCCGGCCGGCTCTCGTTCGCATGGCTCCCCTTCCCACTGCCCCCGGGCTCGACCCGCGTGAGATCATCGAGCCATGAACGGGACCGACGAAACTCAGCTCTGCCTGCTGCGCCACGCTCATGCCGGCGACCCGTTGAAATGGGCCGGCCCAGACGACGTCCGGCCGCTCACGGAGAAGGGTCGGCTGCAGTCCGAGCGGCTCGGTCTCTTCCTGGCCCGCACCGGCTTCCGCCCGGACGCGATCCTGACGTCGCCGAAGACGAGGGCCCTCGAAACCGCGCGTCTGGTGGCGGCCGCCCTCGGCCTCCAGGTGGACGTCACCGAAGCGCTCGGCGAGCCACTCGATGTCGAATCGATCGAGGGGCTCCTGCGGTCGGCCGGCGACCCGCGTCGACCCATTCTCGTGGGCCACGACCCGGACTTCAGCATGCTCGCCGCGGAACTGGTGGGGGTTTCCGAACTGCCGCTCCGCAAGGCCACTCTCGTCCGGATCGACGTGACGAGGCCGCTGGATCCGGGGCAAGGAATCCTGCGCTGGCTGCTGCCTCCGGATCTGCTGGCCGGCGACGGGTGAGAGCTTGCGGGGGCGGATAGATTGACGGTCGGCCCGGCCGATATATGCTTCGACGACTGCCTGTGCGCGCCGGCAAGAAAGCGCATCGACCCGCGGCGCCACCACGGAAGAGGTTGGAGATGGCAAAAGGGCGTTCCAAAGGCTCCCGCAAGGACATGCAGGGGACCAAGACAGCACGTGAGGCGTCCGTGACGCCGGCCGCCGGAGCCGTAACGGCGCCAAAGGCCGCGGAGAAGATGCCGCGAGGCCTGCGCAAGCAGTTGCGCCGGCTCGAGCGAAGTCTCGCCGAGGCCGACCGACTCGAGAAGAAGCGGGTCCGGAAGCTCGAGCGTGCCCACCACCGGCGCCAGATGATCGAGGCCGTCATCGCGGAACTGCGCCCGGCGGCGGCGAATCCGCCCGCGGCTTCCAGGCCTGCTCCCGCCGCAAAGTCTCCGTCGACAGCCAAGCCTGCCGCGAACAGATCGGCCGGAGCGGTGAAGGGGCGCGCTCCAGCCGCCACCGCGGCCCGCGCCGGGGCGTCGGCGCCGGCTCGGCCGCGAGCCACCAGGCCGGTCGCATCGACACGGCGCGCCGCACCGAAGCCGCCGCCGGCCAAACCGGCAGAGGGCTCAACCGAGCCGGGAAAACCCTAGCCGCCCTCCGAGCCGCTCGCCTGACCGGGTAAGGAAGGTCCGGCCGACTCCGGCTCGCCCCCGGCCGCTTGATCGGTCGCGGTCGCGCCTCCTTCGGAGATCGCCTGACCCGTTCCGCCACCGGGCGGAGCCACGGGCACCGCGAAGATGAACGTGGAGCCCGAACCCTCCTCGGACTCGGCCCAGATGCGGCCACCGTGCGACTCGACGACGTGGCGCGCGATCGAGAGCCCCAGCCCGGTGCCACCTCGCCCCCGGACTCGGGCCCGGTCGACCTTGTAGAACCGCTCGAAGATGCGAGCCAGGTCTGCCCGCGGCACTCCGATGCCCGGATCGCGAACCCAGACCCTGACCTCGCCCGGCTCTTCGCGCACGCCGACCACGATCTGGCCGCCGTCCGGGCTGAACTTGACGGCGTTGTGGAGGAGGTTGACAAGAACCTGGCCCAGGCGGTCCTCGTCGCCTCGGACCGGCGACACACGCTCCGGCACGTCCAGATCGATCCGCAGACCCTGGCGCTCGGCGAACATGCGGAGCCGCTCGGCCGTAGTCCGGGCAACCCGAACGAGATCGACGTCGTCCAGCAGCAACTGCACCGTGCCGCTTTCGATGCGCGACAGGTCGAGCAGCTCGTTGACCATCTGCGTCAGGTGCCCGGTCTCGACCTCTATCTTGGCGATGCGATCCCGGAGTCGAGGCGACGCCGACTCGGCATCTCGAGCCGCGGTCTCGGCCAGCAGGCTGATCGTGGTCAGTGGCGTGCGGAGCTCGTGCGACAGGTTGTCGATGAATTCGGCGCGGATGCGCTGCAGACGGCGCAGTTCCGAGACGTCCTCCAGGACGAGCCACACGCCCGATACCGGCGAGCGCCGCGCCCGAACGGAGACCGTCTTGCCCGAGCCGGAACGGACCGTCAGCTCGCCGTTGGCCGAGCCAGACTCCATCGCCGTCCTGGCGATGCCCTCGATCCGGGCATCTACAAATGCCTCCAGCGCGGACCGTCCCGCCATGGAGCCGGGGCGTCGCTCCAGCATCACGTGGGCCGCCCCGTTGGCGAACTCGACGGTCAGGTCGTCGCCCAATCGGACCACACCCGCCGTCAGGAGCTCTGTCAAATAGTCGGTGTCGTGACTCGTTTGCTCCGCATGCCAGCGGGCGTCCTCGGCCTCCTCGAGGGCGGCCCGGACCCGCCTCTCGATGTCGCCGGCATCGGCCGCCCCGGTCGCGTCGCGCAGGCTGTCGAGCATTCGGCCGCGACCGATGGCAAGAGCCAGCGCCCAGGCCAACAGAATTGCCAGGGCGACGATGAACAGGATCGCGACGGCGTCCATGCATCGAGCATGGCACAGCTGAACGCGATCGGCTGAACGCCCGGGCACGGCTGGCAGTCACGCCCGCCGGACGCTACCCTAGGACCTGTTGACGACAGGAGCGCGCGCCGATGGAGCCGGGTCAGGTCAGCCGGCTCGTCCTACAGATCGCGACTCCACTCGGAGGTTGGCCAGGTGCCCAGGTTTCGACTGATTCCCCGCGAAGAGCGGTTCTTCGACCTCTTCGTCGAGGATGCTGCCAACGTCCTGGACGGCGCCCGCCAGCTCGAGGCGATGCTGCGCAGTTTCGAGAACCCGGACAAGGCGGCCAAGAAGATCCGCGAGGCCGAACACAAGGGCGACGACATCAGCCACGACATAGGCCGGCGGCTGGAATCGACCTTCGTCACGCCGTTCGATCGCGAAGAGATCCACGCCCTCATCAGCGGCCTGGACGACATCCTGGACCTGATCGAAGAGGTGGCCGACACCTTCGTCCTCTACCGCATCGAGTCGCCGACCAAGGCGTCCGTGAAGCAGGCGGCCCTGGTCGTCCAGGCTTGCGAGACGCTCCACGTGGCGCTGAGCAACCTGCGCGGCTTCAAGGATCTCGATCGCTTCATCGTCGAGGTCCATCGAATCGAAAACGAAGGCGACAAGCTGGCCCGGTCCGCGATCGCCGGTCTGTTCGATGACGGCACCAAGACCATCGACGTCCTCAAGTGGAAGGACGTCTACTCGCTCCTGGAAGACACGATCGACAAGTGCGAGGACGTCGCCGACCTGATCGAGCGTATCGTCGTCAAGCACGCTTGATCGCGAGCCAGGCGAAGCCTGGCTCGGGGAGCGCCCGATACGGCCGGCTGAAGCGAACGTTCACGCCGCTGGAACACGGCGTTAACACAACACGGCGACATTCGGCGAATGACGCAGGCGCACAACGACGTCCCCCCTGGCGTCGACGCGAGCGATTCTGGGGGGCGCATCACATTCGCACCCAACGCCCAGCCATTCGATGGCTGGCTGGTTCTGGCCGACCCGGAAGGATCGATCGACCTTCAGCGTCTCTTTCCTGACGTCGAGGTCCGCGTCGAGCCCACATCAGCCGGGTTCTCGGAGGCACTGTCCCTTTCGGAGCCAGGCCTCCTCGTCTTGATCGCACCTCCGGCCGAACCGGGCGATCTCCAGCTCGTCGCCAGCTGGCTGGCCACCAACCCCGGATCTTGCGCCGTCCTGATGAGCCCCCACCAGGCCGTGGCTCTCCGCCTGCACGCCCTGGAACTCGGGTTCGAAGACGCAGTGGATCTCTCGTCCGACCCGATGGAAGTCGTCGGTCGCCTTTCGATCGCGGGGCGCCGCGGACCGGTGAGTGGTCATCCATCCGGCGACAGGATCGCCGTCGGGGACGGGGTTGAGCTCGATCGTCGCGCCCGGGCGATTCGCCGCGGCGGGCGACTGATCTCGTTGCGGCCAAAGGAACTGGCGCTGCTCGAGTATTTCGCGACACATCCCGGTCGGGCCTTCACTCGCGAGGAGCTGCTGCGCCACGTCTGGCATGAACCCGCAGGAAATGAGCGGACGGTGGATGTCTACGTCTTCTGGCTCCGCGCGAAGATCGAGCGAGACACGGCAAACCCAGTCCATCTGGTGACTGTGCGCGGTTCGGGCTACCTGTTCGACCCGCCTGTTCCGGCTGTCACGGGAGCGGCGGACGGTCACAGCTCGACGGCGAACGTTAACGAACAGCCAACACTGCGTTAAGCCGCGCTTCTGACCATGAGCCTCGGAACTGGGAGCAGGTTCGCTCAGTTAGCCCGCCAGTAAGAGGAGACACTACGTTGCTCAACGGAACGCGGCGCCTCGGCGCCCTGGTAATCGCCGCGGCAGTCATCGCCTCGGCCTGCACATCGGCCAGCGCTTCGCCCACGGCCCCGGCCGGCGCCACGGGCGCCACGGTCAACTGCCAGACCGGCAGCATCACCACCTCCGGCTCAACGGCACTGCAGCCGCTGATCCAGGACGCCGCCACTGCCTATGAGGGGCACTGCTCCGGCGCCACGATCACCGTCAACGGCGGCGGCTCCGGCACCGGCTTGAGCCAGGTGTCTCAGGGCGCAGTCCAGATCGGCGAGTCCGACGTTCTCGCCAGCACCAAGATCGCAACAGCTGATGCCAACTTGCTCGTCGACCACGTCGTCTGCCGGCAGGGCTGGATCGTCGTCACCAACCTCGACGTGACGGGTGTGACCGGCCTGACAACGCAGCAGAACATCGACATCTGGTCCGGCACGGATACCAACTGGAAGCAGGTCGGCGGCCCGGACCTGCCGATCGTCCTGATCTTCCGCCCGCAATCGTCCGGCACCCGAGCCACCTTCAAGAGGATCGTGCTCGGCAGTGCCACTGAGGCGACCGGCGGCCAGACCCTGACCGAAGACTCGAACGGCGCTGTGACCACCGCGGTCACCACGACCAACGGTGCCGTGAGCGTCATCGGCTTCTCGTACTACAACGACCCGGCCAACAAGCCCAAGCTCAACGGCCTCCAGCTCGACGGCACCGATGCCACCATCGCCAACGTCGGCAACGGCTCTTACAAGCTGGCCGCGGACGGCAACCTCTACACCAAGGGAACGCCCAGCGGGCTCACCGCCGCATTCCTCGCCTTCATGATGGGCTCCGAAGTTCAGGGAACCATCATCCCCAAGGACTCCTACGGCCCCGTCAAGCAATAGCTCCCTAAGCCTGCTCCGGGCCCCGCGGTGACGAGCGAGGCCCGGAGCATCCCCGTCTCTTCAACGTGACGACGGTTCCGAGGGAGTGCCGATGGCTCAACTGACAAGCGTCTACCGGACAGCCGGGCTGCGGGCAAGGCCCGGCTTGCTGGCGCGGATTGACCTGCCGCGAAGAATCGTCTTCCTGGCCGCGGCGTCCATGGTCGCAATCGTGGCCCTCCTGCTGGCCTTCATCGCCTGGCAGGGCATTCAGCTCTTCGTCAAGGACGGAGTTTCGGTCGGCACCATCGTCTCGCCAACATGGAACCCGCTGGCCGACAAGGGACCGCAGTTCGGCCTGCTGCCCTTCATCCTCGGGACGATCTACGTCACCGCGGTGGCACTGTTGATCTCCGCGCCGCTGTCCATCGGCCTTGCCCTCTTCCTCTCGGAGGTGGCGCCCAACTGGGCCAAAGCCATCGTCCAGCCTGCGCTCGAGATCTTCGTAGGCATACCCAGCGTCGTCTGGGGTTGGCTCGGCATCACGGTCCTCGTCCCCTTCCTTGCCGACACCTTCCACGGTCCGGTGGTCGTATCGCTTCCGATCGTCGGTCAGGTCTTCAGCATGCCGGGCTTCCTCACCGGCTTTTCGTGGCTGGCGGGCTCGCTGGTCCTTTCGGTCATGGTCCTGCCGACCATCACCAGCGTCTCCTATGACGCGTTCCGAGCGGTTCCGCAGGAGCTTCGCACCGGGTCCCTGGCATTGGGCACGACGCGCTGGCAGACGATCCGCCACCTCCTCATCCCGGCCGCTCTGAGCGGCGTCCTGACCGCCGTCGTCCTGGGCATGACCCGGGCCGCAGGAGAAGCCCTGGCGGTTCAGATGGTCATCGGCAACTCCCCCACTCTGCCCGCCTCGATCACGCAACCTGTCACGACGCTGACGTCGCAGATCACCCTCGACATGGGCAACACCGTCTTCGGTGAGCCGTGGCAGGACGCGCTGTGGACCATGAGCCTTGTCCTGCTCCTCATCTCGATCACCTCGGTCGTGCTCGTTCGGGTGATCAACAAGCGGAGGTTGGCCTCATGACCACCACCTCGAATCCGGCCATGGGCAGGTCGGCCGGACCGAAACCGAGTCTCCGACGCAAGGCTTCCCGGGGCAGCATCCTGGCCGACCGCGCCGCAACCGTGGCTCTATGGGGCACCGGGATCCTCGTCATCCTGATCCTCGGAGCCATCATCCTCCACTTCGCCCTGGCCGCCTGGGGAGTGGTATCGCCGAGCTTCATCCTCAGCGACCCAAGCCGCGCCACCCTGGGCGGGGTCATGCCCATCCTGTGGAACTCGATCTACATCCTGGTTCTGACCATGCTGATCGCCGTTCCGGTGGGCATTCTGGCCGGCATATACATGGCCGAGTACGCCGGCGACAACGGGATCACAGGCGCCATACGCTTCGCCGAGGAATCGATCAGCTCGGTGCCGTCCATCGTCGTCGGTCTGTTCGGCCTGATCCTCTTCGTCGACGATTTCCACTGGGGCTTCTCCGCCCTTGGCGGCTCACTGGCGCTGACCTTCTTCAACCTTCCGCTCATGACCCGGCTGTCCGAGCAGGCCCTGCGAGCCGTGCCCCAGGAAGAACGCAACGCCAGCCTTGCCCTCGGCGCGACCAAGTGGCAGACCATCCAGCACGTGGTCCTGCCCCTGGCCATCCCCGGTCTGATAACCGGCATCATCCTCACCGCCGGCCGCGTCTTCGGCGAGGCCGCCGTATTGCTCTTCACCTCGGGCGTAGGAACGCCGCCGCACTACAACTTCCTGAACTTCGACCTGACCAATCCCGCCTCGCCGTGGAGCCCCTTCCGGCCGGCGACGACTCTGTCGGTCTACATCTGGAACCTCAACTCCGAGGGCCTCGGCGCCTTCAAGAACCAGATCGTCGACGGCTCGGCCGCAATCCTCATCTCGATGGTCCTGATCTTCAACCTTGGAGCGCGCCTCATCGGACGCCTCCTGACCCGACGGCTGACGGCCGCATGAACACCGGAGACGAGATGCCCGCAACTGCCATCTACCAAGCACCGGTGCTCCGGCGCGTCGAAGTAGCAACGCCCAGAGCCGCCGACGAAGCGACCGCCCGAACTGAAGAGGTCAAGATCTCGACCGACCACGTCTCGATCAAGTACGGCGAGAAAGTGGCGGTGCGCGACGTCTCGCTCACCGTCCAGGACCGCTCGATACTGGCATTGATCGGGCCGTCCGGCAGCGGAAAATCCACGTTCTTGCGCTGCCTCAACCGGATGAACGACCTCATCCCGGGCGCAAGCGTCCAGGGGCGAGTCTGCCTCGACGGCGAGAACGTCATGGATCCCGACGTGAGCGTCGTGGAACTGCGACGCCGCGTCGGCATGGTCTTCCAGCGCCCCAACCCGTTCCCGATGTCGATCTTCGAGAACGTCGCCTACGGCCCGCGCCGGCGCGGCTTGAACGACCGACGCAAGCTGGACGAGCTGGTCGAGACGAGCCTGAAGCGGGCGGCCCTGTGGGACGAGGTCAAGGACGACCTCCGACGCAAGTCCGGCCTGGCCCTGTCCGGCGGCCAGCAACAGCGCCTCTGCATCGCCCGAGTCCTGGCGACCGATCCCGAGGTGATCCTGATGGACGAACCCGCCTCGGCCCTCGACCCGGTGTCGACCCTCCGCATCGAGGAGCTGATGCGGGAGCTGCGGGAGGCTTACACGATCGTCATCGTCACCCACAACATGCAGCAGGCGGCCCGCGTGAGCGACGTCACGGCCTTCTTCACGATGGCCGAGGACCGCGCCGGGTACCTCGTTGAAGTCGGGCCCACCGGCCGCATCTTCACCCGGCCGAACGAGCGACTGACCGAGGACTACATCTCCGGGAGGTTCGGATGAGCGCCCAGCAGAACGAGGAGTCGACTGTGCATTCCGTCGAGGAAGAGCCCGGCGCCACGAGTGCGGAGACGGGCGCCACAACCGCCGTGCGCGACGCCGCAGTAGAGGCCGAACGACACGCCACGCGCATCCGCGAGAGCCTCGACCATGAGATGCGCGACGTGAAGGACGGCGTTCTGCGAATGGGCAGCTTCGTCGAGGAGCAGATCCTCGCCGCCCACGACGCGATCATGTGCCGCGACGCGGCGCTGGCCCAGAAGGTGATCGCCTCCGACGGACGCATCAACGAGATCCAGCGGGCCGTGACCGGCATCGTCGGGATGACCATCGCCACTCAGGCGCCGGTCGCCCGCGACCTGCGGTTCCTGCTCGCCCTGGATCGCGTTACATACGAGCTCGAACGCATCGGCGACCATGCCGGATCCGTGGCGAAGCAAGCCCGCAAGCTGGCCGGGGTGACGAGCATGGTCACGTACGACGAGTTGACGCCCATGGCTCAGCTGGCCGCCCGCCAGGTCCGCGACGTGGTCATGGCCCTTGTCGACATCGACGAGGCGAAGGCTCGCGAGGTCGCGGCTCGCGACGACGAGATCGATCGCCTCTACCACCAGGTCTTCGACGATGTCCTGGCGGAGATGCGGACCGACCCCGCCAAGGTCGACCCCGGCACGCGCATCCTCTTCGCCGCGCACTACATCGAGCGCATCGGAGACCGCGTGACCAACATCGCCGAGGATGTCGTCTTCCTGGCGACCGGCGAGGTCGAAGACCTGAACCCATAGGACTCCCAACCAGGACGAAGAAGAGCGGCCGGCGCACGGCCGCTCTTCTGATTCCGGGGACGGCCCGCCGGCCTTTGATCCGTTCGAGAGTTAACTGACGGGAAACAGGCGGCTAACCGATTGGCCAGATCGTCTATGGATCGGTCGGGTCCACCGGGGGGCCTGGCCGCCATGCCGTTACCGGGGATCAGCCATACCCGCTTCGTCGACCCATCCATCCGGTTGTCGAACGCCTGCCGCGCGCCACGTCCTGTGGGTCGCGGAGGCGCCAGCCCGCGATGCGGCCGCCACGTTCCGCTCGGATCAGACTCCCATGCCCCGTCGGAGGCGCTCCGACTCACCCGATCAGCCCGCAGTCCGCAGTTCTGACTCCTCCAGAAGATCGATGCCGTCCGAGTCCGGCAGCTCGATGTCGAGCAGCCTGGCGAAGGTGGGGCTCCAGTCCCTCAGGCGAGGTGGTCGGGCAACGATGGAGGCGGCGATGTCCGGCACAGCCGGGTGTCCCCCTCCGACCACCGCCAGGGTCCGGTCCGTAGACAGCGACCCGTGGATGCCCCCCGCCGGAATCCACGGCGCGGCGAAGACGCGACCCGGGGCGGCGAGCAGCAGGAGGATGTTCGGCTCACGCCAGCGCCAGGCCTCGACTCCTTCGAGCGCTGCCAGATGAGATATGGCCATGTGAGCGTCCGCCCCCGACGCAAGACGTAGCCAGGCCGCGCCACCGTCGGCGATCCAGTCCTCGACGAGCCCGGAGCAATCGCGCGACGCCGCGGGATCTATGGTCGGGAACGGCAGGCGCCGGATCATATCGTGGTCGGACACGACGGCGAGCACGGTCCTGTCCCAATTGGGGCCCAGAGTCTCAAGCAGCTCACCGACGATCGCGTCGGCGGCCCGGATCGACTGCAGCGTCTCCGGCGCTCCCGGACCGAAGTCGTGGCCCAGGGTGTCGATCTCATTGAAGTCGACGAACAGCAGATCCAGGTCTCGGTTCGCGGCAGCTTCCAGAACCCTGGGCCGGATGGCCGCGTTGGTCGGATAGCCGTGGGCATCAAGCTCGGTGCCCTCCGGAACGCTCCCGGCCGGAGGCCAGGAGCGTTCCATCTCATCGAGCCGCAGCACTCTCTGCAGCTTCTGGTCACCCATCACGACGGCGGTCCGGAGTCCGGCGCCTCGGGCGGCGTGCATGATCGTTGGCACCTGGCAGCGGTCAGCCCCAGCCCAACCAGGCACGGCGCCAGGACGCCGAGCGGTCGTCCGAATGCCCGTCCTGCGCTGACTCGCGCCGGTGAGAAGCGTCGCGAACGATGGGTACGTGGTGGATGGCAGGGCGGTCAGCCCGCCATCGGCAGCGAAACCACCGTCCTGACCAAGCCGCCAGAGGTTGGGCGTCAGCGCCTTCCTTAGGGCACGGATCGGGAAGCCGTCGAATGCCAGAAGAACGATCCTCGGTCTGTCAGGCATGCGCAGTATCAGCAGGGCGTCTCAACATGGTCCAAGCCTGGACGATCGCAATTAACGAGGCGTTCGCGGCGCGTTAATGCTGGTGGCTCAACGTTCGAGGGTGAGCGCGGCTCGTCGGCCGGCGCACGATTCCGAAACGGAGGTCCCGCCACAATGCCCTACGCCGACACGGTCGCGACAGTTCGCTCATGGGCCGAAGACCGCGCGATCGCAGTGTGGACGATGTTCGCCGGCGATCTGCCGACCGCCGCACTGGCAGCCCTGGACACGGATCTCCAATCGGTACGGAATGACGGGGCCGCGTTCGTTCTGGTCGTTCCCGACGACGTAACGCCCACGCCGCTCGAACGACGTCTGGCAGACATAGTCGTCCGGGGTCCGCTGCCGCCTTCCCCCTTCGGGCTGCTGGTTGCTCTGGCAGCCGTCGACGTTCCCGACGTTCGTCGGCTTGGCCTGATCGGCGGCTCCAAGGAAGCGCTCGTCGCCGGGGGATGCGCGGGCGCCGGCGCGATCGTCGGCATTGCCGGCCCTTGTGGTCAATCCCGCCTCGACCTCCTGCCCGGCCAGCCAGATCGAATCGTGGCGCCGTCCGACTTCGCGGCGATGGACTCCTTCATGTACGGGCGCAATCGGCATCATCGCCAGCTGGTTCTGCTGAACCCGGGTCCTGCGGTCGTGAGCGATCGGATCCACAGGGCGGTGGCCGGCCCGGACATGTGCCATCGCGAACCTGAGTACTCCGAGATCTTCGCCCGAATCCGCGAGAAGCTCCGCCACATCGCCGGCGTCGGACAAGATTGGGAGCTTGCCCTCATCGCCGGTTCCGGCACCGCCGCGATGGAGGCCATGGTCGGCGCCTCCGTTCGCGAGGGGCACCACTTGCTGGTGTGTCGCAACGGCGTCTACGGCGACCGGCTGGCGACGATCGGAGAGCGACTTGGCATCGAGACGCTGGCCGTGCGCGGGCCACAAACTGAACCGATCGACCTCGCGGCCGTCGCTTCGGCCCTCGACGCCGATCCCGACATCGACGCCGTGGCAGTGGTCCACCACGAAACCACGACCGGGCTCCTGAACCCGGTCCACGAGATCGCGGCGCTGGCAGGGTCGAGGGGCGTGCGCGTCATCGTGGATGCCATCAGCTCGTTCGGGGCCGAGGAATTGAGGATCGCCGGTTCGGGCATCGACATGGTCGCCTGCACCTCCAATAAGTGCCTGCACGGACTTCCAGGGACCTCGTTCTTACTCCTCTCCCCTGCCGGAGCCGCCCGCGCCGCCGAGGCGCCGCGACGCTCGCTCTACCTGGACATCGCCGGATATCTCGCGGCTCAGAAGAAGGACAGCGTCCCGTTCACGCCGGCCGTTCCGGCCGTATATGCACTCGAGGCCGCGCTAGACGAACTGATCGACGAGGGACTGGCGCACCGACAGGAAGCGTATCGAGCCCGTGTGGCCTTGCTGGACGTGGCATTCGAGCGGTTGGGGCTGGAGCCGACCGTCGCGGCCCCGGCTCGCTCGTCATCCGTGCGCAGCCTCAGGCTACCCACGGGAGTCAGCTACGAGAACCTTCACGACGCCCTGAAGCGCGACGGCTACGTCATCTACGCCGGGCTCGGCGACGCTGCGAAGTCGACCTTCCGCGTCTGCACGCTCGGCGCGCTCGGGCTCGACGTGCTGTCCGACTTCGTCGAGTCGCTGGAACGGGCCCTGGTCGAGGCGCGGCTGTCGAACACCGCCGATAGACGGCGCGACGACGCGGTCCCCGCCCGCGATACCACCTCGGCGGTGCCGGCATGAGCACCACGTTCGGAACGGGCTCGACGCCGTCGGGCCGCCTCAACGCACCGACTATCGCGGCGCCGTCGCCGGTGCGGCGGCTTCGGGCGGTGGTGTTGGACTGGGCGGGAACCACGCAGGACTTCGGATCCCTGGCTCCCGTTGGGGCATTCATGGAGGTCTTCGCGCGGAACGGTGTGCCGATCACCTCGGCCCAGGCCCGCGGCCCGATGGGGATCTACAAGCTGGATCACATCCGCGCCCTGGCCTCTCTTCCCGACGTGGCCGAGCGCTGGAGGCAGGCCCACGGGTCGGACTGCACCGAAGCCGACGTCCTTGCGATGTACCGCCAGCTGGTGCCGATACAGGAGTCGGTCCTGCCCAGGTACTGCGACCTGATCCCGGGCACCCTCGAGGCGATGGCCGAGATCCGCGCTCGCGGTTACAAGGTCGGCTCCACCACCGGCTACCCGCGGTCAGTGGGCGACATCGCCGCCGGCAGTGCCCGCGAACAGGGCTACGAGCCGGACGTGATGGTCTGCGCGGATGAGGTTCCGGCCGGACGCCCCGAACCGTGGATGCTTCTCCGTGCCATGGAAGAGATGCGAGTCTTCCCGCCGAGTTGTGTCGTCAAGGTCGGCGACACCGAGGCCGATATTGCCGAAGGGCTCAACGCCGGCGCCTGGACAGTCGGCGTAACTCGTACCGGCAACTACGTGGGCCTGGACCGCGAACAGATGGCGTCCCTCGCCCCCGAACGAAAGAGTCTCCTGATCGAGAACGCGGCCGAGATTCTGCGGCGTGCGGGTGCGCACTACCTGATCGGGACGATAGCGGAGCTGCCGCCCGTGCTCGACGCCATCGAGATCAGCCTGGCCCTCGGCGAGCGGCCCTGAAATCGACGGATGGCCAGGACCCTACGCTCCAATCGGCAGCACGAAGACGCGTCGACATCTCGAACAGGCGAACCGCCCGAACGGCGCGGGGAGGAGGCGGGCGGCTTGGCGGGGACAGTGGCGACGGCTCTGGCTGAGGGGGACTCCAACGCGAGTCCCAGACGGGCCGCCTGGCAGGATAGCCATCTCGATGACCAAACCCGTGAGTTACTCGCGGAAGACGCCCGCTACTTCCTGCATCAATCCCTCAGCACGCCGTGCCTGAACGTGCTCGAGGCGGCTGAGGGCGCCTGGATTACCGATACGGCGGGCCGCCGTTACCTCGATTTCCACGGCAACGCCGTGCACCAGGTCGGCTTCGGCAACGAGAGGGTGGTTGCCGCCGTCATCGATCAGCTCGGACGTTTGCCGTTCTCGCCGCGCCGCTATACCAACCGGCCGGCTATAGCACTCGCCCGAAAGCTGGCAGAGCTGGCACCGGGCGACCTGTCACGTGTCCTGTTCACGACCTCGGGCGCCACAGCCAACAGCGCCGCAATTCAACTGGCCCGAGTGGCCACCGGGCGCCACAAGACCATCTCTATGTGGGACGCCTTCCACGGTGGCACCCTCGACACGATCTCCATCGGTGGCGAGGCGCAGTTCAGGGCCGGCATCGGGCCTCTCCTGGCGGGCACAGAGCACGTGCCCCCGCCCGAGCCGTATCGCTGTCCGTTCCGGTGCCTGGATCGTACCGGAGCCTGCGACCTGAGCTGCGCCCGCTACCTCGACTACGTCCTCGAGAAGGAGGGCGACGTCGCCGCCGTCATCGCCGAGACGGTGCGCAACACGCCGTCGATTCCGCCGCCCGACTACTGGGCCGAAGTGCGCCGCTCGTGCGACCGGCACGGGGCCCTGCTCATCCTCGACGAGGTCCCCCACGCCCTCGGGCGGACCGGCCGATTCTTCACGGTCGAGCACTTCGGCATCGTTCCGGACATCCTGGTCATCGGCAAGGGGCTCGGCGGTGGGATCATGCCGCTGGCCGCGCTGATCGCCCGTGAAGGCTTGAACGTCGCCGCCGATCGCGCCCTCGGCCATTTCACCCACGAGAAGAACCCCGTGGCGTGCGCCGCGGGACTTGCGACGATCGCCGAGATCGAGGAGAGGGGCCTGGTCCGCCAGGCCGCCGAATTGGGAACGTGGGCCCTCGAGGAGTTGCGCTCGTTGCAGTCACGCCATCCGCTGGTCGGAGACGTCCGCGGGTTGGGGTTGCTCATGGGCGTCGTGCTGGTCCGCGACCGTGCCACTCGCGAACCCGCAATCGACGAAGCCGAGGCCGTCATGTACGAATGCCTCTCTCACGGCCTGAGCATCAAGGTCGCAATGGGCAATGTCCTGCACCTGTCCGCCCCGCTGATCGTTGCCCGTGATGAGCTGGGCCTCGCCATCGCGATCATCGACGACAGCCTGACCGCGGTCGAGCGGAACCTTACCGAACGCCCAGCGTTCGGCGGAATCGCTGGTTCCAGGGACCCTATCCGAACCAGCGCTCCAGTTCGAGCGACGACATAGAAGGCCCGCCCACTCCATCCGCCGGCAGTGCCGGGTCCTCTGTCAGGAACCTGTAGATGGAGGCCAGCCAGTCGTCGCCTTCGGGATCGATCCACTCGCTCGGATGGCCGATCGGCTCGCGGACGCCTTCGTCGGCCGCGGCCGCCGTCATACGGGTTGAGTCAAGCTCGAGGGCAGCAACGTTCATCTCGCGACCTCGCTCGCCCCGGTTCGTCAGGTCGGGAACGCCTGAACGTGGTCCGGGTCGACGTCCACCCGCACCATTTCACCTTGCTCGATGAGGCGGGCCTGCCGGCTCGGCAGATCGCCGAATATCTCGATCGGCTGACCGTCGGCCTCACCGATCAGATGAAGCCGCGTCGTGGCCCCCAGGAAGATCTTCATCTCCACGCGCGCATCCATGCCCGAGCCCGCGTCACCGCGGGAGACCTGCACATCCTCGGGTCTAAAGAAGGCCAGCGCGTGGCCGTTGGATCCCGCCGGCGCGTCGATCTGGAACGAGCCTGGGATGCCGACTCGGCCATCCCGGACCGCGAGCTCTACGGCGTTACGGCTGCCCACGAACTTGGCGCTGAACTGCGTCGTCGGCATCTCGTATAGATCGGCGGGAGAGGCGATCTGCTCTACTCGCCCGGCGTTCATTACCGCCACTCGATCGGCGATGGCCATGGCTTCGGACTGGTCATGGGTAACGTAGATGGCCGTGATTCCGACGAGCTGCTGGATGCGCCGGATCTCATCGCGAAGACGCCCGCGAACGAGTGCGTCGAGCGCGGAGAGCGGTTCGTCCAGCAGGAGAACCTCCGGGTTTGGCGCCAGCGCCCGACCGAGTGCGCAGCGTTGCGCCTGGCCGCCGCTTATCTGCTTGGGGTAGCGATCGGCTTGTTCGGTCAGGTGCACCAACTCGAGGAGTTCGCCCACACGCGACTTGATCTCCTTGCGCGGCTTGTGGCGAACCTCGAGCGGGAAAGCGATGTTCTGGCGGACGGTCAGGTTCGGGAAGAGCGCGTAACTCTGGAAGACCATTCCAATCGGCCGACTGCGCGTCGGTGCCTCGGTCACGTCCGAGGAACCGATCTCCACGGTCCCTCGATCGGGTCGCTCGAGTCCGGCCACACACCGCAGCAATGTCGTCTTGCCACACCCGGACGGCCCCAGTAGGGCAAGCAGCTCGCCGGACTGGACATCAATGGAAACGTGGTCGAGGGCCTTGACCTGACCGTACATCTTGGTAACGCCGACCAGCGTGACGCCGCTCATCGTCGATCTCCTTGAGTGCTTGCGCCAGCGCCGGGCAGCAGCCGGACGGTTTGACCCCGGTTCCAGTAGACGACCACGGCCGAAAGCACGAACAGCACGGCAAAGGTCAGAAGCGTGACGGCGGCGAGCCTGTTGTACGAGCCGGCCGTATCGGAGTAGGAGCGGATCATCTCGGCACTCCAGAGCGGCACGGTATCCAGCCCGCGACCGATGATCTGGGCCATTGCGAACTCGCCGAAACTGGCGGCGAACGACAGCAACCCACCGGTCACGAGGCCGGGTGAGATGTTCGGGATCACAATGCGGCGGACGATCTGGATGGGCGAGGCGCCGCAGGCCTCGGCCGTTTCGCTCAGACGCTCGATGCTTGCCGCCGCCATTGCCCCATCGACCGCCCAGTAAACGAACGGGAAGGCGATCGCCGCGTGGCCTGCAACCAGAAGCGGGAAAGTGCCCTGGAACTGAGGTGCCACGACGCCGGAGAACTGCATGAGCCCGAAGGCGATGACAACGTACGGCAGCGCGAATGGGACGGCGGCGGCCACTTCGACCACGTGACGGATACGAGCGTTTCGGACGCGGGACCAGTAGGCGGCCGGCACCACCACCGCGATATCGATCAGGGCGGTGAGAGTGGCCAGCGAAATCGACGTGGAGAACGCCGACTGAATACGCGGGTCGGCGATCGTCGCCTGCCACCATTCAAGCGTGTAGCCGTCCGGCAGGACGTGGGCGGTCCAGCGCGTCGCGAACGAGTAGAGGAGGACCGCGACCATCGGCAGGCAGAAGTAGACGAGAGCCGCGCCGAAGAACAGGTTGCGACCCGCTCGGCCAACTCGACCGCCGGCCCTGCTCTGAGTTCGCCCGATCTCTACAGCCATCGCATGGCCCGCCGCAACATTGCGCGGTAGAGGATCAGAGAGGTCGTCGCGAACACCATCAAGACGACCGCCAGGATGGCCGCCCGGCCGGGGCCGAAGAGAACGTCCGACTGCAGGGCGGAACCGATCTGAAGTGTGATCAGATGCACGGCGGTCGCACCGGACTGCCCGGCCAGGCCGTAAGCGATGCCGTAGATGCCGAGGGTCCAGGTGAAGATCAGCAGCCAACCCGCGGTGAGGAAAGGAGCGAGTATCGGCCCGCCGATCCGTCGCCAGAAGACCAGGCGAGTGGCCGATGCCGTCTGCGCCGCCTCCCACCAGTCATCTCGCAGAATCGACATCGCAGGGATCGTGAGAAGCACGAAGAGCGGAACGTTGGTGTATTCGTAGGCCATCAGCAGAGCCGGCAGCGACCCCTCCCGCGGAGCGTCGAAGGCGATCCCCAGGCCCTGCACGATCAGCGTCAACATGCCGACGCTGCCGATGGTCGCCATGTACGCGAAGGCCAGGCCGATACCCCCGAAGTTGGCGGCCACGTTGAGCAGCCCCAGCCAGAACGCGCGAGAACCTCGCAGCATCCGGCTGATCATCCACGCCAGCGGCGCTCCGATGACGAGCGTAACGGTGGCGCACGCGGCTGCCAGGAAGAGGCTGGTGAGTATTGCGTCCTGGTTCGAGTGCTGGCCGAGCACCTTGAACCAGAGATCCAGTGACAGCCCCGTCTCGCCCATGCTGGTGAACGACTGCCAGATCAATACGACTACCGGCGCGATCAGGCAGGTCGACACCAAAAGGAGAAGCGGGATGGCCGGCAGCCAGGCCGCCAGCCATCCACGCATCCGTGCAATGGGCGAAGGCGAGGCCGACCCGCCGGCGGACTCGAGTCCACCGAGTTTGGCGTAAGGCCGGCTCAGCGTCGCCATCGTCATCAACCGCCCGCGCCGACCTGGTTCTGCCAGATATCAGCGATGTTGGCGATGTCGATCTTCGAGGTGTCGACCGTCTTGACCTGGGTGTACTGCGAATCCGGCAGCCACAGCGTCTTGGCGCTGTCGGGGAGAGTCAGATCGCCCAGGACGTAGCGGATGGGGCGGGCACCGAACTTGGCGAAGTCGGTCTGGCCCTGGTCGGTGAGGATCCAGTCCATGAACATCTTGCCGAAGTCGGCATGCGCCGAGTCGTACTTGTTCATGATGATCGCCGAGGGGGCGTAGATGGAGCCGTCGCTCGGGATCACGACCTGAGCGTTGACGCTCTTGGCCTTCTCCTGATTCGCCAGCGCGATCAGGTTGAAGTCGTATTTGATCTGGATCGGGACGGCGCCCTTCTCGAACTGGTCGGCATTGCCTTCGGGCACGCCCTGGATATTCGTCAGCAGTTGCTTGGCATAGGCAACGCCCTTCGAGTAGTCATCGAGAGTGCCGCCGGCGGCCAGGTTCATGGCCACGAAGGCCATGGTGGCGGTGCCCGACGAGCCCGGCTTGCCGAACCCAACGAGGCCCTTGTAAGCGGGCTTGGCCAGGTCGGCCCACGACTGCGGAACCGGAATGCCCTTCTGGGTCAGGTAGTCGACATTCACCACGAAACCCGGGACGCCGACGAAGGTCGCTTCCCAGCCGCCGTTCTTCCCGTACAGGTAGGCCGGCAGCTTGGTGGCGCCGGTCGGGACGTAGTTGGACAGAACGCCCTTCTGTTCGGCAGCGCCGGAGAACAGGATTCCGATGTCGGCAAGGATTGCCTTGGGGTTGTTCTTCTCGGAATCGAAGGCCGCGATCTCTTCAGCCGAGGACATGTCCTCGCCCTGCGAGCGGTCGGTCCGGTTGCAATCGAAGTTGAAGTTCGCCTGACAGAAGTCGGTGAACTCCTGGCCGTAGTTCGCCCACGAGTTCGGGGCGCCGTAGGTTTCGAAAGTCTTGGCCTGATCCGCTGCGTTGGTCTTGTTCCCCGCAGTCGCTCCCTGGACGGCCTGGGTCGCCGCAGACGACGAACAGCCGGCCAGAATGACCGTCATCGCCAGCGCAGCGAAGCCCTTTCTGGCATTGAGTCTGATCACCTTTCGGACTCCTCCATCTGTAATTGCACGGAGCCGGATCCGTGGGATCGTGACTCCACCCTTCCCATCTGCGACCGGTTCTCGCATCGGCATGCTCTGCCGGCAGGGTTAACGGAGCCCGGCGGTCGGGTTAACGAGCTATGGCGTCGGGTTAACCGTTGTTGCATGGCCCGCTAATGGAGGCGCTGTCGGCTCATGCCGGATCGACCGAACGAAGCGGCCGGCGTTCTCTCATCGCCGCCCCTGGATCTCCGGCGGTCGAGTTGGTGCGGAGCAAGGCCGTCCCCGACCTGATAGCCTCTAGCAGGCGGCGATCCACCGCCGCAATTCCACTATGCGAGGGCGCGTCAGCTTGTTCGGGTTGCCTCTGAGCACGGCTCTGGCACTGGTCGCCATATTTGCGTTGGCCGTCACATTCGATTACATCAACGGCTTCCACGACACCGCGAACGCCATAGCAACTTCGGTGGCCACCCGCGCGCTCAAGCCCGAGTACGCGATCCTCCTCTCCGCCACGGCCAACTTCGTAGGTGCCCTCGTGTTCGGCGTCGCCGTCGCCACTACCGTCGGCAGCAAGATCGTCAACGACAACCTGATCCTTGGAAACGGGTCGACGGTTCTAATGGCCGCGCTCCTGGGGGCGATCGCCTGGAACCTGATCACGTGGCGATTGTCGATACCAAGCTCGAGCAGCCACGCGCTGATCGGTGGTTTGATCGGCGGAGCGTGGGCTGCCGCAGGTACCGGCGCGGTTCAGTGGGACCAGTTCGCGGGCAAGGTATTGGTTCCGCTGTTCTCGTCGCCGATCCTGGGTATCGTCATCGGCTTCGGGCTCATGGTTGCCATCCTGAACGTCTTCGTCCGTGCAGACCCGCGCCACATGAACGACCGCTTCCGCAAGATGCAGATCGTCTCCGCCACATACATGGCCCTCGCCCACGGGTCGAACGACGCGCAGAAGACGATGGGCATCATGACTCTGGCGCTCTTCAGCGCCAAAGCCATCCCGGACAAGACCGTACCGGTCTGGGTCATCCTGATGGCCGCGACCGCCATGTCCTTCGGAACAGCCGCCGGCGGCTGGCGGATCATGAAGACCATGGGCCAGCGAGTCGTCAAGCTCGATCCGGTCCACGGCTTCGCGGCCGAGACAACCGCCGCCTCGATCATCCTGGTGGCATCCCATTTCGGAATGCCGGTCTCCACCACGCACGTCATCTCCACCGCGATCATGGGCGTGGGCACAAGCGACCGCATCAAGGCAGTCCGCTGGGGCATTGCCCGCAGCATCGTCACGGCCTGGGTGCTGACGATCCCCGCAACGGCCGTCATCGCCGGCACGGCCTATCTGCTACTCCACGGCGTGGGGCTCTAGCCACGCAGTTCGCCCCCGAGGGCCCTTCGCCCTGCGCCGCCACTCCCGCCGTCAGTCCGCCGCGGGCCGCCTCAGGACATAGCCCACGCCACGGACAGTCTCCAGGTACACGGGATTGGCCGGGTCGGCTTCTATCTGGGCCCGCAGCCAGTGGACGTGGACGTCGACCGTGCGCGTCTCGCCGGCATAGTCGTAGCCCCAGACGTGTTCCAGGAGCTGGTCGCGGGTGAACACGTGGCCGGCGTTGCGGAGCAGAAACAGGAGCAGCTCGAAGGCCTTCGGCTTGACCGGGAGGGCCTCCGATCCCCGCAGGAGCCGGCGCCCGGCCAGGTCGACCCTGACCTGACCGAGGTCCACCGTCTCCGGCTCGGCCGCCTGGGCCTGCGTCTCCGACCGGCGGAGCAGGGCGCGGATTCGGGCGAGCAGCTCGCGGAAGCTGAACGGCTTGGTGACGTAGTCGTCCGCTCCCAATTCAAGTCCCACGACCTTGTCCACCTCGGCGCTCTTGGCGGTGAGCATCAGGATCGGCACGCCCGACTCGGCCCGGATGATCCGGCATACCTCCGTCCCGGAGATCTCCGGCAGCATCAGGTCCAGCAGGATCAGATCGGGGTGATAGCGCCGGAAAGCGTCAACCGCCTCCCGTCCATCGGCGGCCTGCACGACTGCGTAGCCCTCCTGCTCGAGGCTTTCGGCCAGCGTCTCACGGAGCGTCCGCTCGTCATCGACGACCAGGATCGTTCGAGCCATCCCAGGTTCCCTCCTACGGGTTGGGGGCCGCCTGAGCCGCGAGCTTCTCGATCGCCCGATCGATCCGGGCCAGAGTCCGCTCGTAGCCAAGCGCCACCATCGTGTCGAAGAGTGGTGGTGAGGCTGTCCGGCCGGTGACGGCGACGCGGATGGCCATGAACAGATCGCCGGCCTTCCAGCCGCGATCCTCGACAAGCTGCCGCAGCGGCGGCTCGATCTCGTCTGCCTCCCAGCATACCCGGCCGACGCCGGCGATCGCCCGGCGAGCGGCGGAGAGGGCGGTCGCGGTCGTGGCCGCATCCCAGCGCTTGGGCACGATGACGGACACGTCCGGGTCGACGTCCTTCACGAACAGGAACCTGATCAGGTCTCCAACCGAGGCGAGGGTCGGCAGGCGCCCCTGGACTACAGGCAGCAACGCGGCCATCTCGTCGTCGGAGGGCAGCCAGTCGATGCGGCCCGCATCCAGCTCGGCCCGCAGGTAGGGGCGCAGACGATCGATCAGGTCGGTGGCGGAGAGGCGGCGGATCCACTGCCCGTTGAGCCACTCCAGGCGTTCGCGGTCGAAGATGGCGCCGGCCCTGTTGACCGTCGAGAGATCGAAGCGCTCGATGAGCTCGGACAGCGAGAGGACCTCCTCTTCGGTCCCGGTCGACCACCCGAGAAACGCCAGGTAGTTGACGAAGGCCTCCGGGATGAAGCCCTGAGCCCGGTAGCCCGCGACCGCGGTCTGGCTCTTGCGCTTGCTCATCTTCGTCCGGTCCGGGTTGAGGATGAGCGGCAGGTGACCGAACCGCGGGATCGGCGAGCCCATCGCCTCGAACAGCAGGATGTGCTTGGGCGTGTTGGAGAGATGGTCCTCGCCGCGGATGACGTGGCTGATGGCCATCGCGGCGTCGTCGACGGCCACGGTGAAGTGGTAGAGCGGCGTGCCGTCCGAGCGCACGATCACCAGGTCGCCGCCGAGGGTGTTCGTGTTGATCTCCATGTGGCCGCGAACGATGTCGTCGAAGACGATTGTCCGGTCCGGAGGAATGCGGAAGCGAACCACCGGGCTCCGACCCGCGGCTTCGAAGGCGACGCGCTCGGCTCCGGTCAGGTGGGCGCAACGGCCGCTGTAGCGCGAAGTCTGCCGGGCTGCCTCCTGGCGCTTCCGCTCGGCCTCGAGCTCCTCGGGCGTGCAGTAGCAGTAGTAGGCCTTGTCTTCGGCCAGCAGCCGCGTGGCCGCCTCCGTGTAGCGGGCCAGCCGCTGCATCTGGCGATACGGGCCGTACGAGCCGCGTTCCAGAGCCCCTCCGGGGCGCTCCTCGTCGCCGATGCCGGGCCCCTCGTCCCACCGGATCCCCAGCCAGTGGAGGCCGTCGAGGATGTCCATCTCGTAGGCCTCGGTCGAACGGGCCTGATCGGTGTCCTCCAGGCGGAAGATGAATGTCCCTCCGACATGGCGCGCGAACAGGAAGTTGAAGAGCGCGGTTCGGGCGGTCCCAAGGTGCAACGGCCCGGTGGGACTCGGCGCGATTCGAACGCGGACGTCACTCATGCGACCAGTCTACGGGACCGCGATCCAGGTGGCGCCTGCGTGTCAGGGGACGAGCGCGACTACCCACCCGAACTGGGCGTGTGGTGACCGGTCATCCGCGTGGGCCACGAGCGCCGGCCGGGCCATGTTCCTACGTGTGGGCCAGCTCGGCGGAGGCGAGTGTGGTCTGCGTGGCGGTCGTTTCCGTGACGCCGCCGACCATGAGCACCTGGCCATTGGTAAGCCGGGTGGCGGTCTGGCCGTCACGGTCTTGAATCATCGGCCCGCTAGCGCTGAACGTTCCGGTTGTCTGGTTGTACAGCTCGGCCGTCGCGAGGCTGGTGCTCGTGACATCGCTGAAACCTCCTGCGAGCAGGACGCGGCCGTCGAGCAGGAGGGTCGCGGTCTGGAAGCTACGGGCGTGGTGCAGCGATCCCGTTGGGCTGAAGGCATGTGTCGACGGGTTGTACAGCTCGGCCGACGCGAGACTCGACCCCGAAGACAGCCCGCCCGCGATCAGGACGCGGCCATTCTGAAGCAACGCGGCGGTCTGTCCCTCACGAGCGATCGCCATCGACCCCGTGGGGCTGAACGTGCCGGTTGTGGAGTTGTAGAGCTCCGCCGAGCTCAGCTCCCCCGAGACGCCGTAGCCGCCCGTGATGAGGACCCGGCCATTCTGAAGCAGAGTCGCGGTCTGCGCGTCGCGGGCAGTCGCCATCGACCCCGTTGCGCTGAACGTGCCCGTTCCCGGGTTGTAGAGCTCGGCTGAGGCGAGCGGCCCGGCGCCGCCCTGGCCGCCCGCGATCAGGTACTTGCCGTTGGTCAGCAGTGTCATCGTGAACAGGGCCCGGCCGTGCAGCATCGAACCGGTCAGACTGAAGGTCCCGCTGGATGGGTTGTACAGCTCGGCAGAAGTCAGGACCCCGCCGGCGCCGGTGTAGCCGCCTGCGATGAGGACCTTGCCGCTCGGCAGCAGGACGTCGCTGGCGTCAGATCGGTCACGCGACATCGAACCGGTCGGCCTGAACGTGTGGCTCGTGTGGCTGTAGATCTCGGCCGAGGAGTAGCTGACTGCGTAGCCTTGCGCCCCGCCGGCGATGAGAACGTCGCCGTTCTGAAGCAGCGTGGCGGTTTGGCCGGAGCGAGGGTAGGCCATCGCACCCGTCGGGCTGAACGTGATCGGCCTGAACGTCGGGGCGGGGGTCGGCCTCGGTGTCGGTGTCGGCGTCGCGGCGGCCGTCGGTGTCGGGGTCGCAGGTGGCGCCGTCGGTGCCGGCGTCGCGGCAGCGGTCGGTGTCGGGGTCGCAGGTGGCGCCGTCGGTGCCGGAGTCAACACCGGCGTCGCTGTATCGGCGGGCGCCGTCGGTGTCGGAGTAGCTGTGGCAGCCAGGTCCGTCGCGGTCGGCGTCGCAGCGGAGGTGGAGCAGGCCGCGACCAGCAGCAGGGCCAGGGGGAGGGCGGCAACCCGGAGGATCTTCGTTGGGTGGTTCATTGGCTCAGGCTGCGCCGGTCCTGACCATCCGTCACGTACTTACCCTACCCGTCCCGGCGGGTGCGCCGGCCGGCTCGCAGGCCGGGTCACCGGCGCGCGGAAGCAAAGTCAATCGGCCGGGAGGCGCCTCAGCCCAGCAGTTCCCCGACGGGCGCCAGGTCGAAACCGGCGACTGCCTCGGCGACCGGCGAACCTCGAGGATCCACGGCCACGGGCCGGTGGTAGCGGCCGAGTACGCGCAGCGCGGCGGGATCCAGCACCCCAACCTGCCGGAGGGTCTCCACAGAGGCCGCCGAGATGGCCCGGTCGAGACCACCGCCGTCCTCGATCTTGATGGCCACGCCGGAGGCCGCTGTCCGGCCGGACCCCGGCAGCAAGGCGAAGCCACGCAGGCCCTCGGCCCCACCTTTGGCCACGATGAGACCCGGGAGGGCCTTCATCACCGACGTGTCGAGCCTGTCGCGACTGCCGGCCACCATCTCGGGGTTGGCCATCATTGCGTCGCGGATGCGGCACAGCGCTTCCGCCAGGCTCGAGCGACTGTCCTTCGAAGGGATCGCGGACGGGTCGGCCAGCATGGCGAAGGCTCGGGCAACCTCATGGAGCGGAAAGGCGAAGGTCGGCACGCCGCAGGCATCGGTCGACAGAGTAAGCATCTCCGGCGACGTGGAGAAGGCCCGGGCCACGGTGGCGGCGTATAGACGCTGAGCGGGGTGGTCCGACCGCCAGTATTCCTCCAGCGGCCAGTCGTTCATCCTGCACAGCAGAAGCATCGAGGCATGCTGGCCCGAGCACATGTGGCGAACCGGGCCGGCCTTCTCACCGTCGCGGGAGAGGCGCGCGGCAGTCAGCGCATCCAGGGGCGCTCCCTCCGAGCCGCAACCGAGATAGTGCTGTGATACGCCAGACCGGCGGAAGATGGCCTGGAGAGTCCGCACGTGGAGGTCCTCGCCCGAATGCGAGCCGGCCATGATGGCCAGCTCAGCGTCCGAGAGATCGAACTCCTCCACACCCCCCGTCTCGACGAGAGCGACGAGCCCGAACGGCTTGATGGCGGATCGGAGGTTGACGACCGTTTCAGGGTCGCCCAGGACCCGACGAACCGTGCCGTCGATCCCGACCTCGACGATGGAGCCGCGATGACAACTCTCAACCACGCCCCCACGCATCTGGCGGACCAGGATGGGCGGCGTCCTGGGTGGCTCTGGGGCGCGAGCCGGCGGCCTCGGGCCACGAACGTTCTTGACCGCCGCAGAACGGCCGGCGAGCGGCGTGGGCTTCGATGGCGGCGCAGAGGAGGGTCCCCGATCGAGCGGCCGGGACAGGATCTTCGACGCGGCGGGCTTGGCCGCCGGTGCGGGCTTCCCGGTCGCCGGCGCGGTCCTGTCGGTCGACGCGGTCGACGCCGGCGGCTTGCCGGTCGCCGGCGCGGGCGTGCCAGTCCCCCCGGCGGGGTCCGACCCGGGGCGCGACGGCGACATCATCCCTCCATTTCAACGTCTGGGCGCGGGCAGGTCGTTGCAGTGCGCCCACCCGGCAAGTCCCCCGAGCATACTCCGACGGGCATCCGGAAGGTGCGGCACGACCGGTCGGTAGCCCGGCCGCCCGTCAGCCGGAGCCGCCGCACAGGTCGCGCAGGCCGCGGAGGTGGACTCTCTCCGATGGGAGAGTCAGCCGGCTAGGCATTCGAGCCCGGGAGATCGGACGGATCCGGCGGCAGGCTTGAAGCCTCGGCCGGGACCTCCGCCGGGTGCGGCGACAGGTCACTGGGTTCTGCCGGAACCTCCGTCCGATTCGGAGTCGAACTCGCGACTTCAGCCGGGGCCTCCGTCCGGTAGGGCACGAGGCCACTGGGTTCTGCCGGAACCTCCGTCCGATTCGGAGTCGAACTCGCGACTTCAGCCGGGACCTCCGTCCGGCTCGGCGGCAAGCTCGGGACTTCTGCCGGAGCCTCAATCCGGTCCGGCGGCAGACCCTTGGGTTCAGCCAGGACCTCAGTGGGGTCGGCCGTTGCCAGGGCAGCCTTTGCCACTCGACCACGGACGAGTCTGAAGCCTCCAACGAGGGCTCGGTAGAGCAGCCCGACGACCAGCGGCACCAGGATGCCCAGCGCGGCCAGGGCGGCCACAGGTAGCAGGACGAGCTGGTCGGCCCCCAAGCCGTTCCTGACCTGCGCGTCTCGCCATGTGAATTCGGCGGCAAAACGGGCCATCGCCCAGAGGCCGATCACCAACAGGAAGCGGCGGCTGCCGCTCAGGAGCGAGGAGTCACGCCACGGCGAGAAGCCCGGCCGCAGGAGGAACTTCCAGCGCCGAATCCGGAATCGCAGCACAAAAGGCAGGATCAGCAGCGGCACCACCGCCGCCAGCACCAGGCCGCCCTCCATGACCTGGGACGGCACCGCCGGGAAGCTCGGGTTCGCGCTACCCCACGGGCCCGCGCCGACATAGCCTGTGGCCCAGGATGCGTCGGAGTAGTTGCCCTGCCCTGACCCGCCGAGGACCATCGCCAGCTTGCCCAGGCCGAGTCCGAGCAGCAAAGGAACGCTGGCCGCACCGAGCCATCGGCCGATCGGAGCGGCCAGCAGGCGAGCGACGGCGACGGCGGTCAACGTTCCGAGCACGACCGCGAGAGTGAGTCCGAAACCGCCCTGCGCCGGGTCGGTGATGGCGTTGGTGTCGGCCCGGTAGTAGTCGAGGTGGATCAGGACGTAGCTGAGGCGCGCCCCGACGACCGCGCCCGGTATGGCACCGAAGGCGATGAGGATCAGGTCGTCACGCCGGAGTCTGGACGGCTCGTCCTCAGCCCCCTTCCACTTGAAGAGGTCCGCTGGCAACCTTCCCGCGCTCAGGGTCATGAGCAGATAGACGAATGGGGGGATCGCAACGCAGGCTGCGACCGTCTGGAGCATGGGCACATCGAAGAACGAGCCGGCCGCCACAGTGGCGCTGCCCACGACGAGCACGCCGAAAACGAAGCGAGACTTGCTGGACCGGAGAGCAGCGAGGAGGAGGACGAGGAGGACGATCCCGGCAAGGGCGAGAGTCTCCAGGCGGATGGACAGCCCGAAAACAGACGCAGAGGGATCGAAGTCGAGGCTGATGGCGGCGAGCACGACCGGAGTGTACCGGTACCGCCGCGTCCGAGTCGCACGGCCTCGGGGATGTCGGCTTGCCGACAGCGGCGCTGTCGGGTTGTCGCTGGGTCGCGCCGGAGATGCGTGGCTTCATACGGAATGCGGAGGAGAGCCAGGGCGCAATCCCGGGCAATCCCCCGAAGTCACCGGGGGGAGATCGCCCGATGTGCGGTTCCGGCCGCCACCGAGGGGGGTCGGACGGGCGAATGAGCGCTGGTCCCGGAATCCCGGGGGGCCGGGACCCGCGCTTCATCACCCGATACGCCCTGGGAAGCCCCGGCAGGACGGGACCGCCGGGGCTTTCCTATGTCCGAGACGGTCGGACGGCAGTCGAGCCGCCAGCATCCGCAGGGCTGCCGAGACTGATCAGGCCGTCGCGCTCTGCATCGTCTCGACCAGGCTCTTGACTGCGCCGGCGGAGGTCTGAAGGGCCTTCTGCTCTTCCTCGGTGAGGGCAACCTCGATGATCCTCTCGACGCCCGCGGCGCCCAGCACTACCGGCACGCCCACGACCAGTCCGTCGATCTTGTATTCGCCTCGCAGCAGCACGGCGCAGGCCAGGACGCGCTTTCGGTCGTTCAGGATCGAATCGACCATGTGCAGGACCGACGACGCCGGAGCGTAGAACGCGCTGCCGGACTTGAGCAGGGCGACGATCTCGGCTCCACCGTTGCGGGTGCGTTGCACCAGCTCCTCGATCCGCTCGGGCTTCATCAACTCAGGCAGCGGGATTCCGGCGACGGTCGAGTACCGCGGCAGCGGAACCATCGTGTCGCCGTGGCCGCCCAGCACGAAGGCCGAGACATCGGACGAAGACACGCCCAGGTCCTGGGCGATGAAGGTCCGGAACCGAGAGTTGTCCAGTACGCCGGCCATGCCGATGACGCGCTCGCGGGGGAACCCGCTCGCCTCGAGAGCGACATGGACCATGGCGTCGAGAGGGTTCGTAACCATGACCAGGATCGAGTCCGGGGAGTAGTGGACGGCCCGGGTGACCACGTCCCTGACGATCACCGAGTTCTTGAGAAGCAGGTCGTCTCGGGTCATGCCCGGCTGTCGGGCCAGGCCGGCCGTGACCACGATGACGTCTGACTCGGTCGTATCCGCGTAATCGTTGGTGCCCATGACGATCTGGTCGTGGTGCTGGAGCGGCGCGGCCTCCGCAAGATCGAGCGCTTTGCCCTGCGGCAAACCTTCCACGACATCGATCAGGTAGACGTCCGCGACGCCCGCCTCGGCGATCCGCTGGGCGGCCGTGGCGCCAACGTTGCCGGCTCCGATGACCGTTACCTTGCGACGACAGACTGGCATCTGGACCTCCCTCTTGTGGGACGCCGGCGGAGGGAGCCGGCGCGATATCGATCGCTGCGCTGGACATGGCCGATGGTAACCGGGTCGAGCTTTGCCTGGGCACCGGAGACCTACCTGACCCGGTAGGCGCTACGGCCGAGGAGGCATGCCTCGTCTCCGTTCATGGCGGCGGGCGATGTCTGTGAGGGGCGTGACGGGCGGAGGCTCCTCGGGCGGCGCTGTCGAAGCCTTCAGCCATCGCCAGCTCCGATATAGAGCGTATCCAGCCAGGATGCCCACGACGATGGCATCGATACCGGACAGCAGGTTCATGCCGACCTGGAAGGCGGCCACGCCTGCCGGAACCGCGAAGCGATGTCGATCCGACCAGCCCGCGCGCGACGAAAGCCAGACCAGGGCCGCCGCCGCCATGACCGCGTCGCCCAGGACCACGCCGAGAACCACTGCCGGCGACAAACCCAGGGCCGGTCCCCCAAATCCCGCCATGAAGTAGACCGCGTACGCCGCCCCGCCCAGAACGGCAAGCCGTCCCGGCCTCGGCAGCCGTCCGGGTGCGACTGCCGGCCCTATCCGCGCCGGCAGGTACCGAGCCAGCAGGACGAGCCCGGCGATGGCCGCGACAGACGCCACTACCTGCCATAAGGCGATGTGGGCGTAGTAGCCTCTGGCGAAGGCGCCCGAGCTGAACATCGCTCGCCCCAAGGCTGCGGCGCCGATCAACCATGCCACGGCCCCCACGAGGCGCCGCCCCGACAGCCACGACGCGCGAGCCCGCGAAGGGTAGGCCAGCTGCGCGACCAGGATCGGCAGGGCGATGGCGGTCACGGCGTGGAAGATGCACAGCACCGGGATCCAGACCCAGTTCGACCCGTCCGGCCCGGCGCCGAACGTACCCGAGGCATCGAAGCCCTGGCGAGCCGGCGACAGCGGGTCGAAGAAGCTGGAGACGACGAACCCCTCCTCCACCACGGCGAAGGCCACGCCCATGGCTAGGATGCTGGGCCAACCTCGACCCCAGCGGACGGCCGCCTCCCGAATGAGCACCGCGCCGCAGCCGTACAGACCCAGGTCGAGGAGGATTGCGGGCGGGAAGGTTACGAAGACCAGGGGGGAGGACGCGCCGGAGAGGATCTCGGCCATGAAGGGCGCGAGAAGCACAAGAGCCGTGACCGGCCCGATCCGGCGGCCGAAGATCGACACACCCTCGGTGCGAGCCGGTCTCGCCGCCTCAGAACGCGGCGGCTTCCTTCGGCCCTTCGTCGACCTTTCCGGAACGGGCCGTCGCGAAGCCGGCGCCGTCCCTCTTTGGTTGCGTGTACTTTCGGTCACCGGCCGGCGGAGGCGATCGCGCTCTTCATCTGGGCAAGCCGATCCGCCAGCGCCCCCGGCAGCTTCGAGCCAAACCTGGCGTAATGCTCCTCGATCGCCGCGGCTTCCTGAACCCAGGCCGCCGGATCGACCGAGAGCAGCGCCGACAGGTCGGCCTCGCTGACGTCCAGGCCGCTCGTGTCGATGGCGCCTGGCGCCGGCAGGAGCCCGATCGGCGTCTCGACCGCATCATCTTCGCCGGAGCACCGGCCGAAGATCCATTCGATGACCCGGCTGTTCTCGCCGAAGCCCGGCCACATGAAGTGACCGTCGGCGCCCTTGCGGAACCAGTTGACCAGGTAGATGCGCGGAAGCTTGGCTCCCGCCTTCTTGCCGATCTCCAGCCAGTGGCCCCAGTAGTCGGCCATGTTGTAGCCGCAGAACGGCAGCATCGCGAACGGGTCGAAGCGCAGCTTGCCGATGGTTCCAAAAGCGGCGGCGGTCATCTCGGAACTCATGATCGAGCCCAGGAAGACCCCGTGCTCCCAGTCGAACCCTTCGCGCACCAGGGGCACGGCGGATGCCCGGCGGCCGCCGAACATGATCGCATCGATGGGGACGCCGGCCGGATCCTCCCATTGCGGGTCGATGGCCGGATCCTGGCTGGCGGGAGCGGTGAAGCGGGCGTTCGCGTGCGCCGCCGGCTTGTCGGAGCCGGGCGCCCAGTCCTTGCCCGTCCAGTCGATCAGGTGGGCGGGCGGCTCCTTGGTCAGACCCTCCCACCAGACATCGCCGTCGTCGGTCAGGGCGCAGTTGGTGTAGATGCAGTTGGCGTATAGCGTTCGTATGGCGTTGGCGTTGGTGGTCATGCTCGTCCCTGGCAGGACGCCGAAGAAGCCTGCCTCGGGGTTGATGGCGTGAAGCCGGCCGTCTTCGCCGAACTTCATCCAACAGATATCGTCGCCGATCGTCTCGACCTTCCAGCCCGGGATGGTCGGCTCGAGCATGGCCAGGTTTGTCTTGCCGCAGGCAGACGGGAAGGCGCCCGACATGTGCTTCACGCGACCATCCGGCGCGGTCACCTTGATGATCAACATGTGCTCGGCCAGCCAGCCTTCGTCCCTGGCGATGACCGAGGCAATGCGCAGGGCAAGGCACTTCTTGCCCAGCAGAGCGTTGCCACCGTAACCGGAGCCGTACGACCAGATCTCCCGCGTCTCGGGATAGTGGACGATGTACTTGCGATCCGCATCACACGGCCAGGGGATGTCCTGCTGGCCCGGCTCCAGGGGAGCTCCGACCGAATGGATGGCGGGGACGAACTCGCCGGTCTTGACGATCTCAGCCATGGCAGTCGCGCCCATGCGGGTCATGATCCGCATGTTGACGACGACGTAGGGCGAGTCGGTTATCTCGATGCCGAGCCGTCCGATCGGAGACCCGACCGGGCCCATCGAAAACGGGATGACGTACATAGTCCGGCCGCGCATCGAGCCCTTGAAGAGCCCGTTGAGCGTCGCCCGCATCTCGGCCGGGTCACACCAGTTGTTCGTCGGACCGGCGTCCTCCTCCTTCTGCGAGCAAATGAAGGTCCGGTCCTCGACGCGGGCGACATCGGACGGGTCTGAGCGGGCGAGGAAGCTGTTGGGCCGGCGGTCCGGGTTGAGGCGAATGAACGTCCCCGCCTCGACCAGTTGCTGGCACAACCGGCTGTTCTCGTCCTCGGAGCCATCAACCCAGTAGATGGCGTCGGGTGTAGTCAGGGCCGCGATCTCGTTCACCCACTGAACGATGGGATGCGCCGCAGACAGGTTCTGCGGCTGCCCTTCAACCCTGGCGCCGATGGTTGTCACCGTTGTCTCCTCGCTGTCCTCAGGGCATGGCCCGCGTCTGGTGGCATGAGCTACTCGGTGCTCGGGCAACCGGGACGGACGGGGCGGTATTTCTGTCTAGAGTTGCGTCGGTATTGGGAACGGGGGAATTGTACGGACCGGAACGGCCGTCGCGCAAACTGCACTGCCAAACGGTCGGAAACGCGGCGCGCTTTCCCCCTATCCGACCGCCCCCGCCCGTAGGGGCGGGATATGCGCCCGGGTGCGGAATTGGTGGCAGAAACGTGCTCGGGGCCAGCCGAAACCTGCCGGCCGATCACGAGCGGAGGCAAGACGCTCAACTCGGCCGGAACGCCGGCGGGCAAGGGCCAGCGGGCCAGTCCACGGCCCAGCCGCCGCAGCCTCAGGTAAGTCGCAGATAAGCCGCGGTTGATCGGCCTGCCCTAGCGTGGACGCTGGAGGAGGTTCGATGCGATGGATACACACGGATCGGCGTGGGCAACGCTTTCGCGGTGGACTGGCAGCCTGGACCAGCGCGGGCTCGCCGAGACTTACGAGCTGGAGATGGCATCAAGGCCCCGCAGAAGAATCGCTTGTTCGGCTCTGCCCGCTGCGGGAGTTCTGCCGCGAGCGGGAGACGAGCTTCACACGCCAGACGGGCCCAGGCCGGGAGGCCGACCCGGCAGACGCTGGTAGGCTCGCAATCTGGTGGCTGGGCGACTACGCGGACGGCGGTTAGCTCTCTGGCGCGGGCTCGGCGGGCTCGGCTGGTTTCGCAGCCTCGGCTGGGTCGGCTGGCGGAGGCGAAGCCTCGGCCAGGTCGGCGGACTTTGCCGGCTTGGCCGGCTTGGCCGGCTTGGCCGGCTTGGCCGGCTTGGCCGGCTTGGCCGGCTTGGCCGGCTTGGCAGCTTCCGAAGCCTCGGCCGGCTCGGGGGGCTCGGCCGGGCCGGCTGACGGAGGCGCAGCCTCGGCCGCGGCACCGGTAGGCTCGGCGGCGATATCAGTAGCGGCAACAATCTCCGGGTGACGCCGCACCCACCAATGGCGGACCAGAATGGCGAGGATCGCCGCCGCGGCGGCACCGAGGCCGACGAGCTGGGCCGTTGCCAGGCCGAAGAAAGTCCAGTTCCAGCCGCTCCGGAACGTCTCCAGGATGCTCCGCTCAACGCCGTACCAGACGAAGTACAGGAGGCCGACGTCGCCGGCGATGAGCAGGCGGCGGCGCGCGGTGAAACGGCGCCACAGGAAGAGCAGCACGAGAATGCCGATCAGGCTCAGCACCGACTCATAGAGGAAGAGCGGGATGAAGTGGGCATTGGCCGGGGTGCTTCCGCCAAATGCCGGGCACGCGTACTCCGCGACCCGGTACTGGCACTGGATGGCGATGCCCCACGGCAGCGTCGTCGGCGGGCCGTACAGCTCCTGGTTCATGAAGTTGCCCCAGCGCCCAACGACCTGGGCGATGAGGATGCAGGGCGCGATGATGTCGGCCCAGCGCCAGAAAGAGACGCGGTAGTGGCGGACCAGCCAGATCACCGCGATCAGGCCGGTGAACAGGCCCCCGTATACGCCCAGCCCGCTGTACGGCGGCAGGAAGATCTGGGACAGATGGTCCTTGTAGTAGGCCCACTGATCGATCACGTGGTAGGCCCGCCCGCCGATCAACGCGGCGACCGCAATCACGATCAGGGAGTCCGTGATTACGTCGGTCCGCTCACCACGTTTCCGCGCCAGATAGAAGGCGAGCCACGTGGCGGCAACGATCGCCGCGACGTAGCCAATGCCATACCAGCGGATCTCGAAGGGACCAAGGGCTAGGGCAACCGGGTTGGGGGTGAAGTCGATCATGGTCGGACAGTGTACCGGGCCGCGAGGTCGGGCTCGTGGACCTTGCGCAGTTCGTATACTGGCCGGGACTCTGATCTCGGACCCACTGTCGAGCACCCTGGATTGCCGTGGGGTCGTTCAGAGTCGATGCACCGGGCACGCCACAGAGCTACGCCACCAGATCGATATCCGCCCCACGGAAGGGCCCGAAATGCCGTTCTACTTCTTCTTCGCGCTCCTGGGTCTGCTGATCGGTTCCCTGCTGACCTGGTTCTTCCTGGCAGACCATCCATTCGAGTCGATGGAGACCCCGGGCGGCCCCGTCGACTCGGTCGAGGCGTCGCTGCTCGTCAAGGAGATGTCCGCGGAGGGCATCACCATCGACGAGCCGACGGTCGTAAGGCTGCTCAACCTGCACGGCGCCTATGTCGACGGCAAGATCCGCGAGGCCCACGAAGCCGCCGAGGCCGCGCGACTGGAAGCCGAGCGCACTCAGTCGATCCAGAAAACGGCCGACAAAGACGCCGGCTGACCAGCCCCGGTGAGTCGGCAGGCGGGTGAGTCGGCAGGCGGATGGGTGGCTACGCCACGGTCCCCACGTGTAGCGCTACTGCCCCGAGCGCCAGCCGCTTGAACGACACGTCCCGCAGGCCGACGTTGCGCATCACGGCGGCGATTTCCTCGGCTGCGGGGAACCCGTCCAGCGAGTGCGGCAGGTACGAGTACGCGGCACGGCGCCGGAAGAGCATCCCGGCGACGGGGGCCATGACGCGGAACGCGCCCCGGTAGACCCCGCCCATGAACCGTGGCCGCGGCACCGAGAGTTCCAGGCAAACCACCCGGCCGCCGCTCCGGACGGTTCGAGCCATCTCGCTCAGGCCTCCTTCGAAACTGGACAGGTTGCGGAGCCCAAACGCGATCGTTGCCGCGTCGAACGAACCGCTTTCCAGCGGCAGAGCCATCGCGTTTCCGAGCCGGAACTCGACGCCGGATGTGTCGCCGAATGCGCGGCGGGCTTCGTCCAGCATCGCCGGCGAGAGATCGACACCAACGACGCGCCCTTCCGGCCCAACGGCATCCGCGAGCGCCGCGGTCAGCTTGCCCGTTCCGCAGGCCACATCCAGCGCCGCCCCACCCCTGGACAGCCCGGCTGCACGAACCGCGGCGCGGCGCCATCGGCCATCCAGGCCGGCCGTCATCAGCGTGTTCATCCGGTCGTACACCGGCGCGATCGAATCGAACATGGTGGTGACCCGGGGTTCGGGCACGGTGTTGCCAATCCGGCTGGTTGTCTCCGTCAGGGGGTCGGCGCCTGCGGCCACGGCGGCCGGCCGCTGAGCGTCGGTCACGATCCCGACGAGTTCTGCGGCGGCTCCGACTCACGCGCCAGGCGAAGCGGTCGGCGTTCGAAGGCGCTCGAGAACACGACCTGGGTTTCGGTCGTGAATACGTGTGGGACTTGCTGGATCAAGTGGAGGACGCGCTCGAGATGCCGCGTGTCTGCGGCGCGGACCTTGAGAAGGTAGTCCGCTTCGCCGGCGAGGTGGTGACACTCCTCGATCTCGTCGATGCCGACGAAGTCGCCGGTCATGTCGGTGGCGATCGTGCCGGGCACTTGCTTGATGAAGATGAACGCCAGCACGCTGTAGCCGAGCAGCGCCGGATCGACGAGCGCCGAGTAGCTGCGGATGACGCCACGAGCCTCCAGCTTCTTGACGCGCTCGTGGACCGAGGGCCCGCTCATGCCGACGGCCTGCCCAACCTCCGCGTACGACTCGCGCCCGTCCCGCTGCAGGAGATCGAGGATACGAGCATCAGTCTCGTCGATTCGTTCGAAAGCACCCATCTGGCATGTGTCCTCGGGACGTCTGTGTGAAGCGTCCCAACGCGCTCCGCATTCAGCCTAGCCGATCCCCGCAGAATCGACAGCGAATGGCTCCCTGACGGAGCCGCCCCTCGCGGACCCGCCTACCTCGCCGGCCGGCTGACGGACCGCCAGGGATCCCGATCGCCGTCTGGCGAGGAGGAGGAGGAGGAG
>Ga0182011_10000130_pt1 | contig 59018 bp, 53 predicted proteins | sample 711E1DmetaG_FD_120481 | JGI IMG/M metagenome (GOLD analysis project Ga0182011, IMG submission 120481) | Permafrost microbial communities from Stordalen Mire, Sweden - 711E1D metaG | ecosystem: Environmental > Terrestrial > Soil > Wetlands > Permafrost | place: Sweden: Stordalen | collected...
GTCTTCACCATTATACGTCCGCTGCGCCCAGGTGCATGTTTGATATAAATTATCGCGGTTATGGGGGAAGAAATTCATATCATCAGGATCCGGCAGAGGAGCGCTCCAGCTTTTCATCTTTGCTGCCATCAATGCGAAGACCACATTAAGAGAATCCCCTGAGGCAATATGCGAAAATGGTCCTGCTGTGAGCATCGTCATATTATTCAAAGGCTTGACCAGGCTGTTTTTAATTTGCGCCGGTAAGAGCCCAGTCGCCATCTTTGCATATTTTGCGTCATCCGTTGACGGGAAAAATAAAAGCGGATCCGTCGAATTATTAAATGTCCAGGATTGATAGCTCGTTTGGTTTTTAAAGGGGGATGAACCAAGAAACTTGATCGCCCCGTAACTATCTGCAAGCCCGGCATCGCCGTTATAATCATACGCGTACGCAAGATTGAGCGTATCGATATACCCCAGACCGCCTTTATTATAAAATGAGGCTCCAAAAGGAGGTGTCACATTCGTGTTCCTCACAACAAGGTCCGCGTACAGCCCGACAAAGACACTATCGATGGTGTTTGCACTGACATTCTTGATCCAATAATTGAGGATGACATAATTATCTGCAAATGAATAGTTGAAGGCGTAAGTCTCAAGATGAACGTTAATGCCGATCGGATTGTGTTCCGATATAGGCTCGTTATTCTGGTTCGGATTTGTCGTATTAGTGTCCGTGAAGTCCGCGATAAAATCTTGATGGCTCACCGCATCCGGGCTGTAATATCGATTATCCGGTAATGATGATTTTTCGACCACTCTTGAATCTATCCCCGTCGTGAATTCAAATCCCTTCATCACGCCGCTTTTAATAGAAGAAATATCCACAGCGCCTGTTGTGACCTGCAGACCGTTGATGGTTGAAGCACCTACCCAGAGTCCACCAACAAACATATGTTCAATACCGGAACCACGGGGATATTGGAACGATGGCTGCGTAGGCCAGGATCTAAAACCTGTGCCGATAACACCGATGTTCGTTATGGTAATAGCGATATTGCCAACGCTCGTGTATTTAGAGTTGTCCTCAATGGTCGTTTTACTTAAGTGCTGTGCTTCGGTTATAACAGGGGAAAGAAGAAAAGAGAAGATGAAAAAGAAGTGAAGACGCTTTCTACTATTCATGTGCTTATTCGAAAATATGACTGCAAAATCCTAACTCAATCTATGTGTTTTTGGTTCAGAGTCAATGTCCTTTCCCGACAAAATTGAAAATTAATAATTTGTTCATATCCCTGTTACGAATTCGTTTTGGGAGGAATTTTTAAAATTTGTCCGACAAGAATTTTGTTTCTGCGCAGGCCGTTTTGTTTCTTCAGATCCTGCACATCCACGCCGTACAGCTTGGCAATCGTGTAAATCGATTCGCCTTTTTTTACTTTGTGGGTCGGCGAGAAAATACCCGTGCTCGAAGTGGTTATTGAATTCTCGGAAGTGGTTTTCGCCGGCGATGCAATAATCTTGACATGTTCTTCCGGCTTGTCATAAATCTCCAGTGACTGCCCTGCGACAATCCGGGATGTACGGAGATTGTTCCACTGTTTCAAATCAGCGATGCTGACTTCATACGTCTTTGCAATTTTCTCTAATGTCTCGCCGGATGTAACCGTATGTTGAATCCATTCTGTCGATAAAGATTTCGTTCTCGTCGTTCCTTCTTCTGACTGCGCAGCTTCTGCAAGATCGCCCTTCATCAGAGATTGTTTCTCTGAAAATTCCATTTTGTCGACTTTTGTTAAAAGTTTTACCTTTGTATCCGGAACCCAGATGGCAAGAGCTTGACCTGCATGAATATACCTGCCGTATGCAATGTCATTCCAATTACGAATATCGCTGGCACGCACTCCATACCATTCCGCGATATGCCCGATAGTGTCGCCCCGTTTTACATGATAAACCAGTTTCCCTTTTCCCTTCGGCTGTTTTACCTCCTGTTTCGCATAGCGCAGCTTCTTTTTGCTTACATCGTCTTTTGCGGCATAAGATTTTAAAGCACCAAAATTCATCCCTCTCACATTAGGCGAATAATCAAATGGAACTTTGCTGTCTGCCACATCCCGCGGAATCGGAATTGCAAGCACCGTGCCGACACGCAAACGCCGGCTTGTATGGATATTGTTGACGTCGTTTAAAAATGATGCCGACAGCCCATATTTGCGGGCGATGGAACCGGCTGTTTCGCCGCGCTTGACGGTATGAATCGCCCAATCCTTTTTTTGTTCGGCAGGAATTTTAGAATAACTGACAAGAAATGTATTTTTTCTGCCGTAGGGAATTCGGAACCGATATCCGGTCACGCCTGGCGGTGTGCACCACCTCAGCAACTCCGGATTAAGTTCCTGCAGTGTGTCTACCGTGGTTAACGCGCATTTTGCCAGTATGCGCAAATCGATACAGTCATTAATTTCAACAACTTCGTATGCAAGTGAGTCTGCCTTTTGCACATTGATGAAACCATGCTTCTCCGGATTCAAGACAATTCTTGCAACGGCAACATATTGCGGAATATAGTTGCGGGTTTGGCGCGGTAAATTTTTTCTCATTTCCCAAAAATCTGTTGTACCGCTTCGCCGCATAGCGCGGTAAATTCTGCCTGCACCGGCGTTGTACGCACCGAGTACTAAATTCCAATCGCCTAATTCAGAATATAAATCCTTCAAATGCCTCGCTGCGGCACGTGTCGACTTTTCAAAGTCCTGCCTTTCATCAATCCACCAGTTCACGCGCAGCCCGTAAAGCGAACCTGTACCTTTCATAAACTGCCACAATCCAGCGGCGCGTGCCCATGACTTTGCATCGGGTCGCAATCCGCTCTCCGGCATCGAAAGTATAGTCAATTCTTCCGGAGTGCCTTCCTCCTTGAAAACACGCTTCATTATCGGGAAATATTTGCCTGAAAGATAAAGCCAGCGCTCCATATAATGCCTGCCTCTGCCCATAAAAAACGCAGTGGCACGCTCAACATACTCGTTGAGCGGCAACGGAACCGTTGTTCCTTTTAGATCAATTTGAGGAATTTTCAGTCCTGCCGTATCACCTTGTTCGACAACTTGATTTAATTTTTCTCGCAGTGCATAGACAGAAACATTCGGACCCAGGCTGTCGATTTGCGCTATGTATTTTTTATAATCTTCTATAAGACTCTTGCTCAAATCCACATATTCTTTAGAACTGTCAATGCTGGAATAATCACTTAATTCATTAAGAATCTGGATTGCGGCTTCAAATTCAATCCCGCAGCTGACGGAATCACCTGATTGTTGTGAAGCAAGTGCAAGTAGATAATGCTGACGGGCTTGTTCCAGCCGCTGAAGGATAAGTTCCATATCCTCGGGGGATGCATTGCCATTGGTAGAAACCGAATCCGCTGCCATGTTCACCGAATCAGCGGTGTTCGATTTCTGCTTGCTTATGCGCTGCTTGTTTCCATTTTGTGATTCAAACGAAGAGAGCTTGATGTCTTTACCGGATGGTAGGGTTGTTTGAACAGCCGAAGTATCTGTGTTGGTATGAGTTGCTTTTTCTGAAGAACAGCTGAGAATGAGCAATGATAATAGTGCAATAACAAACCGCTGCATCTGCCTCGAGACAATTTTTTGTGAATTGAACTCTTTATTTAAAATACGACATATATACCGCTTAATCAAGCAATGGAAAGAAAGGAGAAATGGGTTTCGCGGGAGTTATATTCTATTCACTCACACTGAAACTGTTTCGGGTGATTGAATATCCTGAATGAGTGAAAAGACCAGCATTTCCATCAAATTGTTTGGATCAGGTGATGTACTTTTTAATTGTCTATCAGCGTCAAGAAGCGCACGCAATGAATTTTCAATTTGTGAAGACGAAAAACGCCGCGCTGCCTCTGCATAGTCTTTGAAGTAGTATGGAGAAATTCTTGTTGCCGTTAGTACTTCAGTATCCGATGCACCATAATGTACCATGTCCTGAACTTTCCAAACAAGATGAAAGTATCGCGTCAGCATCACGATGGAGAGCTGCGGTGTTTCGCCTGTTTCTATCATGCGTTTCACAATTCGCACCGCTTCGCCGATATTTTTTTTTCCAACGGCTTTTTGCAAATCGAAAACTGTGAATCCGCGTGAGACACCAACAACATCAGCAACGTCTTCCGGTGTCACGCGCGTCCGTTCTCCAAGATATGTGAAAAGTTTCTCTAATTCATTTTGGATTGCCCGCAGTGAATTTCCGACGTATGCCTGCATCAAGCGGCATGCTTCCATATCAACTTCCTTCCCCATGCTTTTGCATCGGGCGGCTATCCAAGCCGGAACCTGATTATCATACAGCGGATTGAAAGAATACACCGCACCGCTTTTCTTCAGATCCGTGAACGGCTTCGTACGAAAATCAGGCTTTTCTGCCAACAGCACAAGGCAGGTAGATTCCAAGGGGCGAGCAACATATGCAGAGACAAGCTCCTTCGCTGATTCGCCGGAGACTAATTTGTCGAATTCTTTTATGACAACGATCCGCATGCCGCTCATCATAGGAAACGATGACGCATGCGCCATCACCTGGCTAGCATCTGCTTTGCTTCCGTACACAATATCGAGATTGAATGCTTTTGCTTCTGCCGTCAACAAATCCCGAATGACACGCTCGACGCATTCCTCGCTCAGGAAATCTTCCTCGCCAATAAACAAATATACAGGCGCATAATTCTTCCCTTTTGTTGCTTCAAGGAAGTCGTCATAATTCGGATATTTTTCTTTTTTGGATTTTACTATCGCCACGGATATTATTTCCCCGCTTCTTTCCTCACGGCGACCTTCTTCATCACGACATCGACTTTAGGTTTGCCGTCCGTATCTCCCATCTGCGGGATAATCTCCACCGCTGCGATCGAATCCACGACATCCATCCCTTTCGTAACTTTGCCGAAGATTGTGTAGTTCTTAGGCATGGGTACATCTCTGAGCACAATAAAAAACTGACTCGTATTGGTATTCGGACCTCGGTTTGCCATTGCGACGGTGCCGCGTTTGTATCCTTCCTTATACGACGGCGTTGAAGGATTGAGTTCATCTTCAAATTCTTTTCCGTAAATACTTTTTCCTCCTCTCCCTGTTCCCGTAGAGTCACCGCCCTGGATAACAAAACCTTTGGATATGCGATGGAATATGATGCCGTTGAAATATCCCTGTTCGGCAAGTCCGGCGAAGTTGGCAACAGTCTTCGGTGCATCGGATTCAAAAAGTTCCAGTTCAATATTGCCTTTGGTTGTTTCGATGAGTATGTTCACGGTTTTTCCTTTTGTTGTACCAGATTGACAGCCCGCAGACTGCGAAAGTCCATAGATGATGAAAAGAAAGAGTGCAAGTTTCGCTTTGCGCATTATTCATTCCTTATATAAAGAGGATACCAAGAATGCCAAGAATCAAACAATAGAATGAAAACCAGCTGAATTTTCCCTTTTCCATAATTTTAAAAAGCACTTTTATGGCGAAGTACCCTGCAATTGCCGACACCACGGTACCGACGAAAAGCGGCATAACACCAAATGTATTCCCATCCTTAATAAGTTTATACCCTTCCAGCAGCGCCGCACCTGCAATGACGGGGACGGAAAGAAGAAATGAAAATCGCGCCGCTTGAATAGGCGATATTCTTAAGTAGAGCGCTGTACTCATCGTAGAACCGGAACGGGAAATTCCCGGAAAAATTGCCACTGCTTGCGCCAGTCCGATAAAGAACGCCGATACTATCCCGATCTTTTTTCCCGGTACGGGTTTAGGAAGCCGTGTTAAGAATAAAATAAGTCCGGTGATGACAAGATTCATCGCGACAAGTTTGGGATCGGTGAATGCTTCTTCAATCTGATGGCGATAGAGCAGCCCAATAATTCCCGCCGGAACTGAACCGATGATGATCGCAACGCCAAGCCGAAAGTGTTCTGTTTTCTTATATTCTTCTTTCAGTTTCATGGATGTAAATGCTTGTTTGAACGAACGCACTATTTTAAGAACATCGGACCAAAATACAAATACGACACTGATGAGCGTGCCGAAATGTGCAAAAACATCGAATATCATCATTTGCGGACCATGCAGATTAAGTAATTCCTGCGCGAGCACCAAATGGCCGGAACTGCTCACCGGCAAAAATTCGGTTAATCCTTGAAGGATAGCTAAAAGAACTGCTTGAAGTACACTCAACAAATATTTCCTTTTTTCTATTTTGGATAATTCCGCTTATCATTTCCAACTTCTTTTGTGGAAGCGTTGGTCAAGTCAGATACATGAAGATGATCATGGAAATAATAATAGAGACCGATAACCATAACAACAAGATACCCTACTTCATGTGTGACGATAGCGTAACTTAACGCTGTCGTTTCATCAATTCCATAGAGCCTCACCATCGCAACCTTTAAAAAGGAATGATAGGTGCCCATAGCACCTGGTGCAGGTAAAATCCAGGCGAAGGATGTAATGACCAGGAGAACAACAGATGCACCAAAATCCATTCCCGATTGTACCAGCGTGGAAAATGCAAAAAACGGCACAAACATTATCAGCGCATTCAATCCCCAGATTAAAAAACTCTGAAACAAAATAACGCCAAACTTATCGCGTAGTTTCGCTACAGCAAATCCGGTATAGAACTTATCTAAAATTATTTCCGCTTTTTCTTTTTGTCTGTCAGGCAAAAAGCGGAGCACTTTCGCGAGTAATCGAAACAACGCTTCTGCTTTGAAAAAGAGAAGAACAAAAATAATGAGGGCTGCTATGGAACCGAGAAGGAACAGCGGACGAATAGCATCCGGTTGATTCACAAACGGATCGAGCGATTTGGGATAAAGGAAGAGAACCACGCACACAATGAAGTAGAAACTCATGAAATCCAGAATACGTTCGACAACAACAGTCCCAAAAACCGAACTTCTGGAAATACCTTCACGGTTTCCGACGATGTAGGGACGGACAAATTCACCGACACGCGGCAGTACATTATTGATGGCATATCCAATCATGACACCCGAGAAAAGAGTGCGTTTTGATATAGGCGATTTGATGGGAGCCAGCAGTTGTGCCCAACGCTCAGCACGCACCCAATTCATGAGGATATTCAGAGGAATAAGCAGCGCTACCCACCAGTAATTAGCGCCTTTTAATGATTCCCACAATTCGGAGAGCTTTACACCGCGAAATGCGAAATAAAGAAAACCGAATGCGAGCAGGAAGCTTATCGAATATCGTATAACGATTCGTGATTTACCTGACATAGGAGAAGTGCGGAGTGATTAGCGAAGATCCACGATTTCTGATCCTTCCGGTGTCTCGAACGTGAATGTTTTTTCTTTGATGTTCGTATTGAGTTTGATATCTTTCACCGCATACGTTGTTTCTGTTTCGTTGACATCGAGAATGACAATTTTTCGCAACATCCAGCTGTTTTCTTCTACAGAAACTTTTACTGACTTCACAAACGAACGGTCATCCTTCGGTACGAGTTTGAGAAGAATGATATTTCCCTCTGGTTGTTTTTCATTTCCAAGCAGCGAAGCATAATAATTTGCAGGGAGATTCAGCATGAATTGTTCCGGAGAAATTGAATTGGAGTTCTCTTTATACGTATCGATAATGACCTGATTATTTGCTTTGGAGTATGCCCACACCGTTTTTCCATCCGTAACAATAGTTTGCTGTTCCGATTCGATACGGTAATGCTTTGGTTTTTTCATTTTTAGTGTACCGCTGATATTCTGCTCAATGTTTGAATAACCAAACTTGACGTGCTGTTCAAATTGCACCGACGCATCGTCAATCATTTCGTACCGATGCTGTAATTGGTCGGTCACTTGTTTGACAGTCCAATCTTTTTCCTGCGTTCGGGTTCCCATAAGAAAGAAAGAAATCATCACAGCTGCTAATGGTATTTTCATGGTCATAGGCTTTTTAAGAGTACTTCCAGTTCTGCTTCTGTTTCCACCAGGACTTCACGTGCTTTGCTTCCGTCAAACTGCCCGACAATACCGGCCGCTTCTAATTCATCGATCATGCGTGCCGCTCGTGAGTACCCTACTTTCAATCTCCGCTGCAAGAGCGAGACCGAACCTTGCTGATGCCGTACGACAATATGCGCCGCTTCGTCGAATAACTCGTCTTCGCTGACACTCGCGCTTGCACCGGCCTGCCGTTTCTTTTCCAAAACCGACGGTAATTTGAAAGGAGCGCTGTAGCCTTTTTGCCTGCCGATATGATTCGTCACACGCTCCACCTCATCGGTAGAAATAAACGCATTTTGAATTCTGCTCGGTTTCGGCGAGCCGGGCGGCAGGTAGAGCATGTCGCCGTTTCCGAGCAGCTGATCTGCGCCGTTCATATCAAGAATCGTACGCGAGTCAATTTTCGATGAGACCTGATATGCGATTCGTGCCGGAAAATTTGCTTTTATAACGCCGGTAATAACATCCACTGAAGGCCGCTGTGTTGCGACCACGAGGTGAATGCCAACGGCGCGAGCCAGCTGCGCCAATCGTGCAATCGGTTCTTCTACTTCTTTTGCAGCTGTGATCATCAAATCGGCTAGCTCATCAATAACAATAATTAAATAGGGAATTTTGCGATGTTTTATTGTCTCCGAATCATGCAAGCGTCCAGCGGCAAACCGTTCATTGTAATCGGCAAGATTCCGAACGCCGGCTGCAGCTAACCGGTCATAACGGTTTTCCATCTCCAATTCAACGCTTTTCAAAACAAGCACGGCATTGTTAGGTTCTGTAATTATTTCTTCATCTAAGTCCGGAGATACGGCAAGGTAATGATTCCGCAATTTTTTGAAAAGTGTGAGCTCGATTTTTTTGGGATCGATGATCACAAATTTCACATCGCTCGGATGAAGCCTGTATATTAAACTTGTGATGATGGTGTTGATGCCGACACTCTTACCGGAACCAGTCGATCCTGCAATAAGCAAATGCGGCATCTTCGCAAGATCGTCCAAGTACACTTCACCTGAAATTGTTTTTCCCATCGCCAGCGGAAGTATGGCTTTTGAATCACGAAACTTCGCGGAATTAATAATACTGCGAATCGTTACGAGCGACGGATTATGATTGGGAATCTCGACACCGACAGTACCTTTTCCCGGCATCGGTGCAATGATCCGGATTCCCTTCGCTTTGAGTGCAAGAGCAATGTCGTCCTGCAAACTTTCAATTCTGCTGATTTTCACGCCGGCGGCCGGAACAAGTTCATAGAGTGTCACGACCGGACCCGGTGTCACGGAAACACTGTCGATCTCAACTGAAAAATCCGAGAGCTTCGCCCGCAACAACTCTGCATTCGCTTTCAATTCATCTTCATTCACATTTTCACTCTCTCGGTGAACGTCAAGAAGTTCTACGGATGGAAAAACGTAATCGATTTCTTCTATCACATTTTCATTTGTTTCCGTCGCGCGTTCATCGAAATCGACTTCCGCTTCAATAACTTTCTCGCGGATATCGATAGGGAGCACAGAACCGTTTGACTGCTCGTTCAACCGAGCATCAGGCGGAAACGATGTCTCTATGGCAGGTTGTGTGCCTGCAGGCTTGATGACGGGATTTACCGGGGTCGGCAGGGTTTGTGCCCGGGCAGCAGGTTCGGCTACTTCCTCCGGCGGCTTCTTTATTCGAACTTTCGCGTCCGGTTGTTTCGCGTCGACATTTTTTTGTTTGGCATCATGCCGGATTTTCCATGATTCTTGCTTTTGTCTCAGCCACTCCATCCATGCGAGAGAACCGTCATGGAATTTTGCCCACGAGACTCTATAATCCAAATCTACTATCAGCGTCAGAACAATCACAAAACCGCCGACAATACACAACGTTGTACCTATAACGCCGATTAATTTTGACAAGATATTCGTAATAAATTCCCCTACCGCTCCGCTCCAATCCATTGGCAAATCAATAAATTGTCTTAGAAGTCCAATTGATGAAGAGAATAAAATTCCGAGAATAATTGTATAATTTGTGAAAATAATTTTGCGTTGTAGATTTTTTTTATTCAGCAGATAAAACGACCACAAAAATCCAAGGAACGGAATAATAATCGCAGAGCGCCCAATGGTGGAATTGATGCACCAATTCGAAAATACTGCACCGACGATATTGAGCCAGTTGTCTGTATGGAACGTCTTTTCATTTATAATTACTTTCCAAAGATCCAACAGCGAAATATCTCCGCTTGCCTGATCAATTGCAGAATACGAGATGATACTCAGCAGAAGCATGAGCGAAACGAGAATACCAATAAACGCTCCGATTTGACGCAGGTGGTGCGGTTTTTCTTTTTTCTCGTTTACTTTTTGATTCTCTGCCATAGTTGTAATGACCGCAAGTGCTGGTTATACAGAAACGACGGTCGGTTCTTCTTTTTTAAGTTTGATTTTATTTTCGATTTGTACTGGAAGTACCGGTACAGAATCCACAGCAGCGCAAATCTTCAAATCGTCTGTGAAACCGATTTCGATTAAATATTTTCCATGTTCGCATGTCTTCAGCATCTTGAGAATCGAGCGTCCGAACGATTTGTAGAGAGCGAGTGCAGCTTTTGCCGAATCGCTGAGAATCAATTCCAACGATTCAAACTTCATAAGTTTTTGAATCATCATTCCGGCACACACTGCATCTTCCAAGCTAAAATATCCAATGGTATTTATTCTGCCGGCACAAATAAATAAAAAATCCTTGTTCTCATCCCTGATAAAATCCACGACCGCTGTCAGATTCAGAAAAGAACCGACTATCAGCGTACGTGCATATCGGCTCCTCGCCATTGCAACCGAACCGTTCGAAGTGCAGTAAATGATGGATTTTCCTTTCACTGCAGTTTCGCTGTATTCCAATGGTGAATTTCCAAGATTAAATCCTTCGATTGTTTTTCCATTGCGCTCACCGCCGCGAAGAGTGACTTCTCCAAACAGACTTCCCGAAATCTTCACAGCAGATTCAATACTTGCGACCGGAATAATTTCACGTGCGCCATTGTTCAAAGCAACGGTAATCGTTGAACTCGCGCGTAAAACATCGAGCACAACGACATTTTTATCGCGCAACTGTAAATCGTCGAATTGCCCAGCACTAAAACTGAGATCTATTTTCATATTAGTTACCTCACTAATGATTCTGGAGAAACGGCATCACAACAATTGTTGCAGGTATCTCATTGCCCCGTACGCACACCGAAACGACATTTCCGGCGTTGGCAAGCTCGGTAACAACGTACCCCATACCTATGCCTTTTTTGAGCGACGGTGAAAAAGTGCCGCTCGTAACCCGACCAGCGATACTGCCGTTGTTTATAATTTCATAGCCATGACGCGCCAGCGTGCGCTCTGGAAGCGTGAAGCCGATAAGTTTCTGCTTCAACCCTTCCTCTCGCACTTTCAAAAGAGAAGTGCGTCCGTTGAATTCTTTTTTACTAAGCTTTGTAATCCATCCTAGTCCCGCTTCCAGCGGATTCGTTGTTTTATCGATGTCGTTTCCGTATAAACAAAATCCCATTTCCGTACGCAGCGTATCACGGGCACCAAGTCCGACCGGTTGAATACCGAATTCCTCGCCGGCTTCGAAGACTGCATTCCATATTTTTTTTGCTGTTTCAATATCGGCATCGAAATATAATTCAAATCCTAGTTCGCCCGTGTACCCTGTGCGGGAAATTACCATCGGGACGCCGGCGAGTATACCCTGCGTGAAAGTGTAGTACTCGACTTTGGATAAATTTTCTTTTGTTAATTTTTGAAGTGTTGCCATGGATTTAGGTCCCTGCACCGCAAGCTGCGCTGTCGCATCGCTTACGTTCTCAAGCTCAATATCACCGAATTTTTGAGCCTGAAGCCAGTCATAATCTTTCTGCAAATTCGATGCATTCACCACGAGCAAATATTGATTTTCCATCCTGTATATAAGAAGGTCATCGATAATTCCGCCATCCTCGTAACACATCGCAGTATATTGCACTCTTCCTGGCTTTAATCGTGCTACATCATTAATCGTTACCTTCTGAAGAAATGAAAGCGCACCTTTGCCCCTCACATAAAATTCTCCCATGTGCGAAACATCAAAAACGCCCACCGATCGGCGAACGGCGAGGTGTTCTTCGATGATGCTTGAATAATGCACCGGCATTTCGAAACCGGCAAATTCCACCATCTTCGCACCGAGTGCTGTATGCAGGCTGTACAATGGAGTTTTCTTGAACATTACTTCCCCTGCGCTTTTATAAATCGAGGAGATTTTTTTCTATGCCGATCAGTCATTGTATTCCATAAATTTTGTATATAGTTTGACCCGTGCTCTATTTGTATTGATCTGTGACTTCCATCTTCTGCTTCACCGAGAAAAACTTGAATTCATCTGCGGGCAAAGCCGGATCCGGTATAAGTTTCATTTTCACGAAGAACTTGAATTGCAGTTTCGTCAGACGGCTGATTGTGCCGACAGAAAGATATTCTGCAATGACAGGATTGACTCTCAGCTCCAATCGGTATTCGTGCTTTTCTGTTTTGAAACGCTTAATCCAGCGTTCAATTTGATTCATGGTCGATGTCTTGGACTGCACCAAACCAGTACCGCCGCACATGGGACATCCTTCACTGAAGCTCAATTGCACGCTTTGACGAATACGCTGGCGCGTAATCTGTACCAACCCAAAATCTGTCATCGGCAAAACCGTCACTTTCGCGCGATCCTTCCGCAATTCTTTCTTCATTTCATCGTAGACTTTTTTCTTGTTCTTCTCATCTTCCAGATCGATAAAATCCACAACGACCAGACCACCGATATCGCGCAGCCGAAGCTGCCTGCAGATTTCGCGCGACGCTTCCAGGTTGGTGCGGAGCGAATTCATTTCTTGTTCTTTCTTCGCCGCGTAGCGTCCGCTATTCACATCAATAACGGTCATCGCCTCGGTTTTTTCGAGAAATAAGTAACCGCCGCTTTTCAACCAGACTTTTTTACTTAAAAGAATTTGAATTTCCTTCTCAATGCCGTACTTATCAAAAATTGGCTCCTTGTCGCGATAATACTCCACACGATTCAGCATATCCGGTGAGACCCATTGAACGTACGCACGGATTTCTTTGAAGAGTTTCTTTTCATCCACGACGACATGCTCAACCGCATCCTGAAACAGATCGCGAATGACACTGGAAGTTGTGTTCATATCTTTGTAGATAAGCGCGGGAGCTTTTTCCGTCTTTACAGATTTCTCGATACCCTGCCACGTCTTGATGAGTTCATCAAGGTCTTGTTGAAGCATCTCATCTGTTTTTCCATCAGCGACTGTGCGAATAATTGCTCCAAATCCTTTCGGCAGCATAGTACGGACAACTTTGCGCAGCCGGCGTTTCTCTTTAAAGTTTGAGAGTTTCTTGGAGACGCCAACTTTTCCGTCAAAAGGAATAAGTACGAGAAAGCGTCCGGGCATGGATATTGCAGAACGGACACGTACGCCTTTTTTTCCCACAGGTTCTTTTGTAATTTGAACTAAAATTTCCTGTCCTTTTTGCAAATTCACCTGCGATATATTTTGCTGAGTGTGACGGCGCCGTTGTTGGTCATGATGGTGATCTTTCGTCTCACCTTGTTCACCGTTACGAGGAACGCCGTTCACTTCATTCACGAGCGCTGTGCCATTGGAAGCTTGAGCGACTGTCTCCGCGGCTTCTTCCTCCTTCTCATCTTCATCTTCATCAAAGAGCGTATTAAACTCTTCAATGGAACCGACATCAGAAAAATGCAGAAAGGCGTCTTGGCTCATGCCAATATCGACAAATGCAGCACGAATTCCAGGCATTACTTTGGCAACCTTGCCAAGGTAAATGTCGCCAACATTGCGTGCTTTACCGGGTGTTTCTACAAACAGTTCGGCGGTTTTGCCATCCTCAAGAATGGCAATACGGTGTTCGTTTGCAGTTGAATTGATGATAATTTCTTTTTTCATGCGGAATCCTCTTCCACTTCAGCAATAAAAATGTGTGATGAGCCTGCAGTGTTTCAAAACGAAATGGAAAAGTCCCACCCGAATGCAAATTCCATTCGAGACGGGGAAACACTCGCGTGAATCTTTGTCCAAATCGGTCAAAACAAAGCGCTCTGCCATAAACAGTACGGCGCTTCTCTTGATGCGTCAAACTGATGGTAAGAATGAGAATGGTTATAAAATAATAAACCATATATTATACCGTTTCCAATCGCCTGCGGTCGTCAGACTGTGACGGATTCGTCGAGCGGTTGAGCCATCGGTTGTGGCTGTAAGTGTTGAAAATTAAAAAAGAGGTCAAGCTTCCCTGCGTCACACAAAACTGTTTGCCGACCGTTGCTTCCTTCCGGACCTGGCGGGGTTGGGCAATGCTTTGTTGCGCAGGACTTGACCCCAAATGAACAAATAAAACTCCGATAATTAAATATCTGTGATTGGCTGACTTGTGATACATGTATTTTTATTCACTCAATCGCCAATTGTATACTCGTGGAGCTGATCAGCATCCCCGTCTCCACGACTTCGTCAGCAGCCGGGCAGGGAGCTGAAGATCATCCCGCTATCAGCAGGACGCTCTTTCCATTGAGTTACAGTTTCTTCTCTATCACTCCTTCAGTGAGCGTTCCGTGGAGCTGATCAGGATCGAACTGACGACCTTCCCGCTTGCAGCGGGACGCTCTTTCCATTGAGCTACAGCTTCTTCTCTGACATCACATCCTTGAGTAGATGTCCCGTGGAGCTGATCAGGATCGAACTGACGACCTCTTCGTTGCGAACGAAGCGCTCTCCCAACTGAGCTACAGCCCCAGTATTAATTTCAAATTACGCAATAACTACTAAAAAAACAAACGTTTGATTCTGGAATTGTTTTTCGGTATTCTGAAACAAAATAGGAGATTCAATGAAAAAACCCAAAGAACCTATCGAGAAATTTATCAAAATTGTCAGGCGGCTCAGAAAAGATTGTCCATGGGATCGTGAGCAGACACATAAATCTATCCGGCATAGTTTGATTGAAGAAACATACGAGGTCATTGAAGCAATTGACCAAAACAACGCAGATGAGCTAAAAAAAGAACTCGGCGACCTGCTTCTTCATATTGTTCTTCATTCTGTCATGGCAGAAGAAGAGAAATCATTCACACTGAATGACGTTATTGATTCCATTTCCGAGAAAATGATCCGGCGACATCCGCATGTCTTTGGCAATACAATGGTAAAAGATTCGCATGATGTAAAAAGAAATTGGGAGCACATCAAGATGTCCGAAGGCAGAAAATCGGTGATTGATGGAGTGCCAAAGGAGATGCCAGCATTGCTTCGCGCACTGCGTATTCAGGAGAAGGCATCCAAAGTCGGATTTGATTGGAAGAGAAAACGCGATGTCTGGAAAAAAGTTGATGAAGAAATTGGAGAACTCGCGGATGCAGAACGGTCAAAAAACCGTGCTCATATTGAAGAAGAATACGGCGATGTACTGTTTTCGTTAGTCAACTATTCCAGATTTATCGGAGTCAATCCGGAATTTGCCTTGAAAGGGTCGATCGATAAATTCAGCAGGCGATTTTACCACATAGAAAAAGAACTCCAAAGGCGCGGAAAACGCATCGGAGCTGTTTCGATGAAGGAGATGGACGAAATCTGGGATGCAAAGAAAAAATGAAAGGGTGATGCGGCTTAATTCCCTCCGTTTGTTTTTCCATCTCCTGTTCCATTGGTATGGTAGCGCTCGTATGCATCGATGATATCCTTCACAAGACGATGCCGCACTACATCGTTTTTGTCAAAATAACAGAAGCTCACTCCCTGAATTTTTTTCAGAATCTCCTGTATTTGAACAAGTCCCGAAGTTGTCTTTGCCGGCAAATCGATTTGTGTCACATCACCTGTAATGATAGCGCGGGAGTTTGTGCCAAGACGCGTGAGAAACATTTTCATCTGCATGGCAGTAGCGTTCTGTGCTTCGTCTAAAATTACAAATGCGTTATGAAGCGTTCTTCCCCGCATATATGCCAGCGGTACAATTTCAACAATTCGTTTTTCGATGTACCCGCGCATCTTTTCTGCCGACAGCATATCATCCAGCGCATCGTATAGCGGGCGCAAGTATGGATCAATCTTTTCACGGAAATCGCCGGGTAAAAATCCTAAGCTTTCTCCCGCTTCCACAGCCGGCCGCGCCAGAATTATACGGGTCACATCCCGGTTCTTCAATGCGGCAACTGCCATGGCAACCGCTAAATACGTTTTTCCGGTGCCTGCAGGTCCAATAGCAAAGACGATGTCGTTCTTCCTGATCTGTTGAATGTATTGTTTTTGTCCCTGCGTTCTTGGTTTGATAATGCCGATTTTTGTGTACAAGATTGCGGTATCACCTTCTTCCTGTCTTGTTTCCGAAGGAAGATCGGGTGTAAAACCGTTGACCGCAACAAGATCGATGACGGTATCGATGTCATTGGGATTGAGAGTGCCGTTCTTGTTCAGCATGTAAATAAGTTCACCGACAACTTTTTCAATCTTCCCAATTTCAAATTGCGATCCTTGAATAATCAGCTGATCGCCGCGCACTGTTAAGTTCGCATCAAACCGTTCTTCAAGCATTTGAAGATTTGCATCATTGAAACCTAGTAATTGCACAACATCGACACCTGCGAGCGGTATTTTTTTTTCAGTCAACTTTTCTTGACTCCTTTAACACGGTGAGAAAAAACAAACGCCCTCCGGCAATACAATTACCGTGAGGGCGTTTATCATCAAATTCTGTATAACCACGCAAGACTGCGCGTCATTCAATCCCGTTATGGTTTTGCTGTTGCTTGCGCGTTTTTCTTTGACCAGTACCTACGCAGAGCTGAATTTTCTTCCTTCGTTAAAGCAGCCTTCGGTGGAATTTTCAGCTTTTGACCCTTCTGAATCACATCAGGATTTTTAATCTGATCACGATTTCCCTGCCAAATCTTCGGCCATAAGAACGGGTTATCATAAATCTTCGGCTTCTTTGCAATATTCCACAGACAATCCCGATCCCGTGCCCAAGTTCCCACGGTATATGTCGGCATTGTTTCGCCATTTGCATTAATACTTGCCAGGGTTTTCTTCAAAGCATCGAGCCTGGTTTGTTGGTCCTTTAAGCGGTCCTGATACTTTTGAATGGCACTGACTGGATTTTTCTGAGCTATGTCAATCCAATTTTGGACACTGTCTATCTCTGCTCTGCGTGCCCATAAGTCCTGATTTGATAGAGGTGTTAATTCATTCAAACGTGCATCAATTGCATCGAGCATAGCAACAAATGGAGCCTCTAGTGGACCGAGTAATGCCGTCAGAGCATCCTGACATTGTTTTAATGCCACCGATTTGTCAGCATCCTGCTTTTGCAAATCAGATACTTCTTTTTGTAAACCCGTGAACTGATTCTTTAAATCAATCTGCTTAGCTGTCACATCCTTAATTTGATTCTGCCAATCTTCCTTTGTCATTTTTTCCTGCGCGAACGAGTTAATAACGAATGCACTCACCAGCGCCGCAATGATAGTCAAACGAATTATATATTTCATTTTTTCATTCTCCTTGGTGGGCTATCCGATTATTGACCGCTTTTAAGACGTTGTTGAAATGCATCCTTATCTTTGGCGCATTGCGTAAGCTGCGCATCTTTATCTGCGATCGATTTCAACAGAGCAGCTTTTTCGGATTGTTGTGCTGCAATACCTTTTTCAAGCGACGTTACTTCTGCTTTCAAATCGTTTAACTGCTTCATTTCTTCTTCCGAAGGGTTACTGCTGCAGCCAACGAATGAACCCGCCACGATCGCGCTTCCTAGTACTATGAGAGCGAAGGGCTTTTTCATGTATTCTCCTCCTTCTGATTATGATCTGTTGTGGGGAATTTACTATTTTCTAACTCAACTGACAACATATTAACCAGAAGAATAAAAAAAGTCAAGCAAAATTGCAGAATAATACAAGAAATTAGTAATTAATTCTTTTGGACACTCAAGAGAGAGCCTGGTCTTTTTCCACAGTGGTTTTGCCGAATACCATACCGATGGGAATTGCTTCAGCTATGACTTCACGACCACCTGAAGATTTCTATTTCTTTTGCATATCGTTTTCTTGATTTTGAATGCTGCACCTTCTTTAGGTACTTCAGCGCATTCGGAAAACTACTCCCATAGAAGCAATATCGTAATACGCGACAAAATTGAATGGATCATATGTCGGAATCATATTATGTCCCTTCAAAACGAATTGTATAGTTTCCGTGCTATCTACTTTTCCAGAAAAAGGAATTCTGCCTTTGGATCCTTTTGCTCCTGTGGTTGTATTCATAATCATCCATTGATCTTGTTGAATAATCATAGGATTAACGACACCTTTTTCTCTTATCCTGGACAATATATTTTCATCGGCCCGATAATCGACCTTGCTGTCTGTATATATATGCATCGACATTCGGTAATTTTTATTCTCCTTATAGAGCACCTGAATGATTATGCCATTTTCACTCTTAAGCGGAAATGGCATTAGTAAAAATATCACTACTATTATTTTTTCGTTTCGAGTGTATCGCCTAACGGATGGCAACGAAGCAGCGGCGTGACCCGCCCCAGAGTTTCAGAACGTGAGACAAGTTCATGCTGATAACTTTCAATTATGTTCTAACCCGTTGCTCGCCATGCATGCCCCGATTCTTTTTTGCGGGGTGCCGCTTTATGGCATCTCGTTTTATTTTAGCGGGATATTTTGCAGTATTAACGTGAGCCGCTGTTTATACCGATTGTTTATTATTTTTTAAAAAATAATCGCTTGATGAAAATTCATGGGATTTTCCGTGTTCAAAAACATAAAGTATGCAAATGACGTGACAGAAGAAGTCTACCAGCTCCCGGATGATCCTCCGCCTCCGGAAGACCCATCGCCGCCCGAGAAGCTGGAGCTCCCGGACGACCAAGATCTGCCGGACCCGCCAGACGACAACATGAACCCGCCGATAGAAGCTTTTCCCTTAGTGCGCAGATCCTCTTTTGCCTTCTCATACCATTTGGTACGTTTTATAAATAATTTAGTTGTCGGGAAAACAATCAGGTATGTTATGAGACAGATAAAAGCGCCTTTTGTGCCTAGAACAATTATTGGAAACATTGCCCAGAAAGGTATTAAAAACAGGTAAAGGAACCAGCCGACCCCAGGTGATATAATACCGATGATTGTGAACAGTCCGATAATACCGAAGATAAAACAACCAAGTAGAATGCGTTCAATAATAGAAATATCCTCTACCTGAGAATCTATTGAATTCGATTTTTTCGAAACCATACTTTTATCGCCTGTTGTACCGATTGTTGCAGATTCCAGTTGTTGATCTCCCTCCAGCACTTTTATAACAGCCTGTGCACCGTCTGTAATTCCGCAGTTATAATCTCCGTTCTTGAACTTCGGTGTTATGACATCCCTGATGATCCTTCCTGCCATTAAATCCGTCATTGTTCCCTCAAGGCCATAGCCAACCTCGATGCGCATGCGTCTGTCATTCGGCACGACGATGATCAGGATGCCATTATCCTTGTCTTTCTGACCGAGTTTCCATTCCTTGAATACCCTATCAGCATATCCTTCGATACTCTCTCCGTCGAGCGTAGGAAGCGTAAGAATGGCGATCTGATTTCCTGTACGTTTCTCATGAGCCTTTAGAATGTCTGTGAGTAATTTCTGTGTCTCAGAGGAAAGAATTTGCGCATTATCAGTTACCCGGCCTGTAAGATACGGAACATCAGCTCCCATTGCGGCAAATGCTGTCAGAAGAATGAGCGAAATAAGTAACAACTGTAAAATTTTATTCATACGCCTCTCTCCTCTATAATCTGATCTGACAGTTCATTCTCAATATTACCTGGTCCCTGAGTTGTGAGTTCCAGCGCTTTGGACAACTCTTCAAGTCCGTTTTCAAGGGAGCGATTGAGCTCATGATGCACAAGAGGCTGCGTCATGCACGCAATAATATCATGCATTGCGTTCGTTGTTAACCTACTGCTCAATCCTTTATCTGGAAGAAGAATAACCTGCCTCTCAAACAGGCTTACAAGTAACAAAATGCCAATTCGCTTACTCGTTGCGAACAATTCCCGGTTAAGAAAGAGTGATTCGGCATACTGCTTTACTTCCACCTCTGCACGATGAGCAGACAGGAAAATTCTCGCAAATCCCGGTATAAAAATTGTCAGAAGCGCGAATGCAGCGCCTGTTGAAAGCATTACTACAGCAGCAATGAGCACCGTTGTAGACGAAACCCAGTAGTTTAATATAAAGTCCAGAATGGCAACAAATAGACCTGCAACGGAAGCGCTCAGGGCAAAAGCCTTCCATGGCAATTCCGCATAATCATCGCTGCGTTTAATAACAGCTAGTACGATCTGCGTATTTGTACGTTTCTCAGCCTCAGCTATGAGCTGATCCAGCCGGCTGCGCTCTTGATCGGATAAAATCTTTATCATTTATTACCTCACAAAAGATATATTTTAATAGCAACCTTTATTGTTTTGGATTAAAGCAGGGACAGACTGCCAATATGATTCCGTTCTGGGAGAATAATATACTTGATTAATGGATTTATCACTATCTGATTTTAATTTGTAACTTTTGGGATTTAACGCTTCGTTCTCTTTCCTAACAAACGCCGCCCAGTTGAAATGAGAGAACAAGAATTTCGTAGTTATTGTTACACATCACGCAGGAAAAATATGTCGTTTCTTCTATCCATAATCAAGCATATTTTTTATTCAAAATTGGAAATACACAGATTGAAGAATTATCAGAATCGAACCTCCACCTGTATGCTCACAACGCTCTGGGTGTCTCCGCTGATTTCATCATTGCCGGTTCCTATGGATCTTACGCCTTCCTTCACCGTTTGTGCATACTTCGCAGCAATATACATTTTTGAAAAGATTTGGTACCGTAAAATAAAATACCAGCGTACGCCGCTTCCATAGAGAGCCGGATTGGAATATGCCCCAGGAGATTCTTCTTCAAATTCATAAATTGCCGAATCGTATGAATCGGTCTCGAAGACAGCAAGCCGTGTTTGCATCGTTAGACGATTCATAACATTCCATTTCATTGTTTCAGACATCAGAACTCCTTTTTCTGAATTCTGTAATTCGCCATAGTGAACATTCACCCATTCGAATCTGCTCGATAAGCGCAGCGATGACGACGAGATGAATTCTCCTGTAATCCGGTAGTTTTGTTGAATTCGTAGAATTGTCCGTTGAACCAATCTTCCATACACATCATCTTCATACATTGAAGAAGGCGAATCTTTCCTTTTGAATCGGAGTGTAATTTCAAATTGTTCCGTAAGTTTATATTCTGAGAGCGCTAGAAAATCATTGCCATGCGACGGCGTTGGTATATAATAGGTGGGCCGTGAATGTTCAAATTGATCATAATATGCCGATAAACATAGTTCTGGAATCGGCTGCGCGCGCATTCCGATATATACACCGCTTTCATTTTGCACATGCCCGCTTGATTCGCCAAAAGCATTTCCATGGATACTTTGGAATGCCGGAGGATAATTTCTGGCTGCAATCGTCAAGACAATCGTACCGGCAGGTTCATATGTTATTCCTGCAATTCCAGCAAGAGCATGAGCGCGGTCAAGCGCGAATTCTGAAAAAATATCTACCTGGTTATTTGTGAAAGAAACATCCATTCCATTCATCCATACATCAGAAGCACGTTCACCGTTTGTACCGGTGAGTAACAATGGATTCGCAAACCTGGAACGGTACATCGAACCACCGATTTTCAATTCACCGAAAAGATATGCAACTGCGCGGCAGCCGATGAGTGTCTCCCGGGATGAGTTCTGTTTGCGTTGTTCGTTTTCGGTACGGAATAATCCGCTTTCGTCGAGTGACGAAATATTCCCGAGCGGATCGATTGTTGCATTCAGCGGTTTGGAAGAATACAAAATCTGAACCTGCCCTTTGTCTGATCCGATGGAAGCAGCGACGCCGCGGAAAAAAGAATTTTCACCGGATGAGAGATACGGGTGAATCCCGTCGCCATTCTTTCTTGCCGGTGCAATGACATCGCTTCCTTTCCCGAACGCCGATGCACTCCAAAAAATTAGTCCCTCTGCGCCTTCCATCTGATAATCCCCGATGATCAAGTGTGCGGCGAGCGACGGTATGGAAAATCCGGCAAAATATGTTGAGAAATTTGCGAGGCTTCGTTCACCCGGATCTTTTTCAGTCAGCACACCTGCTTCCATTTCGGAAATTGCAGATGATAAAGGCGATGGTTCATTCCCGACTGAAAGACGGAATCGGTTGAGCACTTTTAACGGCGAGCCTGGATATGTGCCATCGACAAAGCCCTGTCGGTTTTCAATTTCTGTAGATGTCCTGCTGAGAAAAGATGCTTTCATAGTTGACTCTTCCTTCATCCTATGAATTTTCACAAACCTGCGAATGAAAGAAAATAATTCCGGTGTTATTCCTTCGATCTCTCCTAATTCATCGATGGAAGTAAATCGTTCACGTTTACGTCTGTCGATAATCCTGGATGCAATGAGTTGAGAGACGGCAGGAATTCTATGCAGTTCTTCTGCCGAAGCCGTATTGAGATTCATCGGATCGTTTTCAAGCTGAGTCATTTCTTCAGCTGCAGGAGTATTTTCATCAGATTGAAGGGCAGTCTCAAGTATTTTTTCCCATTGATTATCTTCCCAGAAATACGTGCTATCTGCGAAAGACCGCTCTTGCGCATTGACAAGTGATGCAGCGGCAGTGGCGAAGAGTATGTATGAAAAAATACGCATAGTTATTTGCTGATGTTTTGCACAGTATATTCTTTTTTATAGGATTATAGTTTTTTTATTATTGTCCACCTCCCCTTCCCGATACGAATAATATCATATTGGGATTTCCTCTCCTCAAACGAGGAGGAGCGTAATAAAGTAATCACACGAAGTGGGATTACAATACATGCGCATATTTTTCTTTCAAAGGGTGGTGTTCTTTGTTCTATTACAATTCATACTTATCAGTATAAAGATGATTTTGTGTAAATCATTTATTTATCAAGTTTGAAAGAAAGTTCAATCTGATGAGTCCAGCCGAGATCAGGATGGCTGTATCCTGCATACCCGAACTCAAAGAGTGAGTATTCGGCAGCAATACCAAACGAATACTTGTCCGGATTATTTGCCACTCCCGCCTGCAGCGCAATCACAGAAAACACCAATTGTTCAATGCCCATTTTTAAGCTTGAAGGAAAACGAACATCTTTTTCCATTTCCATGGAAATTTGAAGATCGTGATACGGATGCCAGCAAGCTCCGAGATTCATTACCTGCGGCATTTTCTCACCAGTTCTTCCAAGGTGCGCCGCAGTAATGTTGTTAGCGCTGAACCCGACATCGACACGTTCCAGTATATGTGCCATGAGTCCTCCGCTGATGAAAAAACTGTTTGCAGTGCCGTACCGGGCAATATCTAGCCGATAATATTGGAAACTGAGACCGGCTGAAATATTTCTATCAATCCTTCGTGCAAAAGCAAGACCAAATTCTGTTTCCGAGTACAAATCGAAACCGAATTTCTCTGCTGTTATTCCCATTGCTGCGAAGGAAAGCGGCGCCGCCGCTGCAATCGCTGATGTCTTCAGTTCCTGTAATCCAAATTGTTCCGGAACGATAAACACAGAGCATTGAAATCCCGATATACCGGCAAGGCCCGCCGGATTATAGCTGGTAGCCCAGCAATTATCCGATACAGCTGAGAAGGCATTAGCCATTCCAATTGCCTTCGTGCCCCGCCCATTATGTTCCATGGTAAACAGGTATGGATGAATGAGCAACAAGCACGTTATCATTGCGCAGGTTAACCTTTTTGCTTGCTGAGTCAGTAGAATTTGGGTATATTTTCCAAGCATAAACATGGAATGGGCCCCCTATGAAAAAAGTAAAAGTAGTAGTTCTGTTAATCATCCTCTTCGTCGTTGCAACACCTCTTCTTGTTTCTCAAGAACTCAACTGTACCGTTACCATCCATACGGAATCCATCCAATCTGCTCAGCTTGGTTATCTGCGCAATTTTTCTCAAGACATCGAACGCTATATGAATAGTACGCGCTTCACGAACGAAGATCTCGACGGAGAAAAAATTCAATGCAGTTTGGATATTTCTTTCTCATCGGCGACAAGCGACAACCGGTATTCCGTACAGGTTGCCATATTAAGTCAGCGCCCAATTTATATCGGCAACGAAAAATCCGACCGCTCAACACTTGTCTTGCGAATTTTGGATAATAACTGGAATTTCCCCTATTCGCCTAATCAACGCATGGTCCATGACGAAATGGTTTTTGATCCGCTAACAGGATTTCTTGACTTCTACGCATATCTCATGATCGGATATGATCTGGAAACGTACGTCCCTATGTCCGGTTCCCCCTGTTTTCAGAAAGCGTTAAACACCGTTCAACTTGCAGCGAATTCAGCATCCAGTAAAGACTGGCAGCAGTCTTCCACCGGATACAGCAAATTTGGTATTACGGACGAACTCTCGAATATAAAGTATAACACCTTCCGCACGGCATTCAACAATTATCATTTTGACGGCATCGACCTGCTCGCTACAGAAAAACAAAAAGCACTTGAGAATATGCTTGCAGCAATCGCGGCAATTAATGATATTCGCATCAAGCAAAATTCTTCCAGTGTCGTTGTGAAACAATTTTTTGATGCGAAGTTCCGAGAAATTGCCGAAGCGTTCCAAACATATCCTGACCGCAGTGTGTATGAAACTCTCTCCACGTACGATCAGGAACATCGTTCTACATATCAGGAATGGAGATTAAAACAGTAGGTCGATGTTCATTCCTGTACTAACTGAATCGTCCTTATTGTATCGCCAATTTGTAAACGGTCAACAACATCCATTCCCTTTACTGTTTTTGCAAAAATCGTGTATCGTCCGTCAAGATGCGGTGTTGCACCATGCGTGATAAAGAACTGGCTTCCTTCCGTATCTTTTCCGGCACTTGCCATACCGCAGCTCCCGCGTTCATACTTCGCGGTTGATATTTCTGTGCGCATGGTGTATCCGGGACCGCCCCAGCCGTCTCCGCGGGGATCGCCTCCCTGGACAACAAAATCCGGTACTACCCGGTGAAAAAACAAACCGTTATAGAATCCTTTTTTAACTAATTTTACAAAGTTCAATACCGTGAATGGCGCCTCCTCCTTCATCAACTCAAGCATAATTTCGCCGCGATTCGTTACCATGCGGACGCGCTGATAGGGATTGATACTTTCCAAAAGATTCCAATCTTCTTCCGTTCTGCTTGGAATGAATTGACGGGGTACTCTGCCTGAATAATCTTTGCCGGTAAGAGCGTGCAGCGATGCAGCAGCATCGGCGGCAATTGATCGGTCCGAATCCAATAATTCTTTCTCTAAAAAGGGAACAGCGCGCACGTTGTTCATATTTCCCAATGCTTGGAGTATTGCCCGCTTTGCTTCTCCATCATCGTTATGAGGGAGATGGGCATACACCGAAATAAATTCATCGACACTCCGGTCGGCAAGTCCATCATTTTTTATATTCTTGAATACCGCCGTGTCTCCAAAGAGATTAGCAATAAGAGTTGTGATGCCCATATCGTTTCTTGCAAGCGCATTTTTTGCTTCTTTAAAAATATCATTTATTAATATGAGACTTTCATTCGAATCAACGCCGAGTTTTTTGATAACCGCTGGATTGAAAATTGGTACAATAAAATCCCATGCTGCCATTGCAGCGCGAGTCGATTCATGATTAAGATTATTACGAAGGATAGTGAGATGTTCTTTTATTGTCTGCTGCGCTATTCCTTCCAGAAACTTTGCCTTCAACTGTGGAGTGACCCGGCTATCAGAGAGCCAGGATTGTAGTGATTCTAGTTCCTTTGGAAAATGTTTTCCCAGCGCAACAAGCGCTTCTCCCCGCACAGCTTCATGTTCATCGGCATCATGTGCAAGAGCGCGCAGTGTGAGCTGAAGTGAATCGATTTCTTGCGACTGTTCAGCAATGAGAAGCGGCGAAGCGCTCAATGCCTGCAGTGATGCTATTTTTATGTGTTCATTGTTCGCCGAGAGATACTCAAGATATTTTGGTATCATTTCATTTGCTGGAGACAAAGCCGCACGCGCACGAACAATCTGCACCCACACACGCCAATCCTGAGAAATTGTCTCTCTTTTTTCAAGTGTATCTAATATTTCCCGCGAATCTTTCGTCTTCGACCTTCCTAACAGCGTTGCCAAATGCATTCGAATATCTGAATTATTATTTATAGCGAGCGAAAATAATTCTTCCTTATGTTTCGATATTTCCAGATTAATTAACCCGTTGGGCGCCGATCTCCAGAGTGCAAAGAGAGCGGCGGAGCATTCTTCCGGCGATTCACTGGCAATATACTCGAAGCACTTCCACACGGACCGTTCCGTTATAATTTGACGGATCGCGAATCGGGCGATGCACAGTGCAAATTCTTTTGGCGGGAATTTCATAGGGTCCCGTTCACTGAGTGTAAGAAGGGAATCCAGGAATTTAGGAGAGCCGCATTTTCCTATCGCTTCGAATATTCGCGCAAGGACAATCGCATCTTTTTCAGACGAGAAAGCAGAAAGTAATTCATCAGCTGCTCGGCCTGTTCCTATTTGTCCCAATGCAAGCGCTGAAGCCGCACGGACATTTCCGTCAGTATCCTTTAATGACAACGCAAGCATTTCTACGGTCGAAGAATCCTGTAGGTTTGCAAGTGCAATTGCGGCACGGTAACGGAGTTGAACATTTTGATCTTGGAGGTACGATACGAGCTTTCCGCTGCCTGATGAACGCTGGTCCTGAAGTTGAAGAATTTCACGTTCCTTGGGAGAAATCGGCTGCGCGGATGGAAGAGAATAAAAAAAGAGAACAAGAATAGTCAATGCCGATTTCTTCACAACTTTTTACTCCTCATGGAAGTATATAATCGTCCAGCTATCATCAAATGTACGAAAATCGAAAATCAAGAGAACAATATAGTAGAACTGCTTTGATTGAAATAGCACGCATACGGTATAATCATTTCCCAAATTTATGAAGACCGAACAAATGAATAGTGTTCTCTGTCGTAACACGGGCCACTTCTTCTTCAGCGATACCAAGTGCTTCTGCAATCTTCCGGCCGATCAATACGATGTTCGCCGGCTCATTTCTTGTTCCACGAAACGGGACCGGCGTCATATAAGGAGAATCGGTTTCTAATAAAACAGTACCAATCCCGATTTTCTTTATGATGTTGATGCTTTCCGTCTTTTTAAATGTAACAATGCCCGGATAGGAAATATAGAAACCTAATCCATGCACACGTGCAGCTTGCTCTGCTGTTCCCGGGAAGCAATGAAATACTCCGCGCTTCGGTTCCTTGCTGCTCTCTTTCCATTCCGGGTTCGCAAGCACAGTCAGTTCCACAAGAGAAAGAACATCTTCCGTTGATTCGCGCATGTGCAATACAACGGGCAGGTTTTTTCGGACGGCAATTTCCATCTGATTGGCGAAGAAGGTACGCTGCATCCCGGGCGGTGAGAAATCATAATGATAGTCAAGTCCTATCTCGCCTACGGCGACGACTTTGGGATTCTCGCAGAGTTTCTCAATCTCGGTTAAATCCTGGCTCGCTGCTTTTGATGCCTCGTGAGGATGGATACCGACACATGCAAAAATATTTTCGTACTGGTCAGCGAGCAGTACAGCTTCCCGGCTGGATTTCAAATCCGTTCCCGGTACAATGATATCGCTCACTCCGGCTTCTTTTGCGCGTGTCAGGACGGCTGCAAGGTCATGTGCATAATCGGCAAAGAATAGATGCGCATGAGAATCAATATAACTTGGAATCATGGTTTGTATCCGATGGCAGTTTGTTGGTAAAATAATACGTTAATCTTTTATTTTATTCAAGAGAGTTCTTTGACTCCGGAGAACGGTTAAGCATTGGAATTCTTGGCTCTCTTACGTATATTTTAAGCTATAGAGCCAAGAAGTCCGGATGCAAAGAGTCTTTGAACTGATACGGTCATGATCCCATGGGCAATTGAAGTGTTGGGTTGGTTTAAGATAAAGCGTATATAAATGACCAATTTCCAACCTCCCAATCGGCATGTGTATGAGCAAACGTTTGTGCGTTCGCTATTTGATTCCATTGCACATCGGTACGATTTTCTCAATCATGCACTGAGTTCCGGTATTGATATTCTTTGGCGGCGAAGAGCGATTCAGCTTCTGCAGCCGTTTCAACCGAAACACATTCTTGATGTTGCAACAGGCACAGCCGACCTTGCTCTTGAAGCAGTGAGGCTGAATCCTGAACATATTACCGGCATCGACATTTCACCAAAGATGCTGGAAATAGGCCGACGAAAAATTCGAGTGCGAAAACTGGAGCACCGTATAACTCTCGAATCCGGCGAAGCCGAACATCTGCGCTTCGAGTCAGGTTCATTTGATTCGATCATGGCTGCATTTGGCGTGAGAAATTTTACAGATCTTGAACTTGGATTGAAAGAATTTTATCGGGTTCTCCGTATAGGCGGCTGTGCAATGATTTTAGAATTTTCTCAACCGAAACAATTTCCGATAAAACAAATGTTTCATTTTTATTCGCAGTATTTCCTCCCCCTGTTTGGGGGAATTGTTTCAAACAACCGTTCGGCGTACGAATATCTGCCAAGCACAGTTTCGGAATTTCCAGACGGTGAAGAGTTTTGTGCTTTACTGCGATCCGTTGGTTTCACAACGGCGGCTTGTTTTCCACAGACATTCGGTATAGCATCAATTTATATTGCAAAGAAAGAACAACCATCGAAATGAATAACAACAGAATTATTCGCGTTGGCCATAGTCCGGATCCGGATGATGCATTTATGTTTTATGGGCTGTCTTCCGGTAAAGTCAAGCTCGACGGAATTACCATCGAGCACATGCTGGAGGATATTCAATCACTGAACGTGCGCGCGATACAAGGCGAACTTGAAGTAACCGCTATCTCCGCTCATGCGTATCCGTCTGTTGCCGGCAAATATTGGATTATGAAAACAGGCGCCAGCATGGGTGAAGGATATGGGCCGGTGCTTATCTCAAAGAAATATAATTCCCTGGAAGAACTTCAAGGCAGGAAGGTTGCCACACCCGGCAAACTTACGACAGCCTCACTCATCTTTAAAATATTTTCAGATGGAATTGAAAATGTTGATGTTCCATTTGATCAGATTATGGAACGTGTTGACTCCGGTGAATTCGCAGCCGGCGTGATAATTCACGAAGGACAGATTACATACGCACGACATGGGTTTAAGAAGATTATCGACTTCGGCGAATTGTGGAAATTGCGTTTCCGTGATTTACCGCTCCCGCTCGGACTCGATGTCGTTCGGAAGGATCTTGGCGAGGAATTGGCCCGAAAGCTTTCTGCCGGATTGCAGGAAAGCATCCATTACGGCTACACGCATCAAGCGGAAGCGATTCCGTACGCATTGCAATACGGGCGCGGCATCGATACCAAGCTTGGCGAGCGCTTTGTAAAAATGTATGTAAGCGAACTGACGGTCGATATGGGCGATCGCGGGAAAAAAGCACTGGAGACACTTTTTCGGCTTGGCGCAGAACGCAAACTCATTGCTCCTGTTGGAAATATTCAATTATTGTGATGACGAAGTATGATACAATGAAAAAATGAATCTCCAATTAATGTACGATTGATTTGATCGGTCTCTATAAAATATTTGACGCTCACGTTCACTTCTACTCGAACTCTTTTTTCAAGTTCTTAGTGAAGCAGAAGCCCAACCGCGCGGACATTAACACCGAACTGAGGAATCTCGCAGCGAAAGGGCACATCGAAATCCCAGGTGAGGACCCTGAACAGCTTGCCAAACGCTGGATCGATATTATCGATAAATGGAAGCTGGAACGGCTGATGCTGTTCGGCAGCATTCCGGGAGATGAAGAATCGATTGTGAAAGCGGTAAAAACATTCCCGTCTCGCTTTTCCGGATTATTTACCATCGATCCTAATTCTAATTTACTGATGGAGAATGCCGTAAAGCGGATGAAGGAAGATAGACTGAAAGGTGTACTGCTGTACCCTTCGCTGTATCAAATTCATGTCAACGATGAGTGGCTCTATCCACTCTATAATCTCATTCAGGAATGCAGCGGAATTGTCTTTGTGCAATTCGGCAAATTGATTATGCGACCGCGTGAGTACGCCGGTATACCTACGGTGACGAATAGCGAATTTGCTCATCCGAAAGATTTAATACCGGCAGCAAAAAAATTTACCGGTATTAAATTTATCATTCCGAATTTTGGCGCCGGAATGTTGGAAGAGACTTTGGAAGTCGGGAAAGAATGTCCGAATGTTTATGTCGACACTGCCGGCTCAAATTCCTGGGTTACCGAACATCCTTCGAAGCCCGATATGCGCCAGGTATTTCAGAAATTCCTGGAAGTCTACACGGCAAAGAGAATTTTATTCGGCTCAGATTCAGGCCTCCTGCCGCGCGGTTACCGCTACGATATTGTTGATAACCAGATGAAACTGGTTCAGGAAATGCGTGTTCCGATGGCGGATATCAAAAAAATATTTTATGAGAATATGGCAGGATTAGTGAACGCCGTATAGGGATTTTACACAACATCCTGCCGGCCGGAACTCTTCAGTACTTCCAATCCTTCAAATTATTACAGCTCAGACAATGGTACCAGCTTGTCTCTTGTCGTGAGCATTGTCAGGATTCCTTGTTTAAACGTGTGAACCTCGATAACAGTACGCAGGAACTTTCATCTTTTCAAAACTGTTTTATTCTGTGATTGTACTACAGGCAATGGTGCAGGGCTATTGAGTACCACACTTTATCATTATTCACATCTCAAAGGAGTATTCATATGAAACTGGCATTGTTCACGCTTGCACTTGCAAGCATAGTTATGGCAAAGGCTGAAATTGTCGGCAGGACGATAGAATATTCCGCGGGCAATGTAACTTTGAAAGGCTACATCTCATACGATAATTCAATCGTGGGCAAACGGCCGGCTGTGATCGTCGTCCATGAATGGTGGGGTCTTACCGATTATCCGAGGAAGCGCGCCGATATGCTCGCCGGATTGGGCTATGTAGCGTTCGCTGCGGATATGTACGGCAACGGGAAGATCGCCGATAACCCAACCGACGCTCAAAAGTATGCCGGTGAATCAATGAAAGATTTTTCAGAATTGAAGGATAAATTCTCCGCAGTGATTGATCTCCTAAAGAAAAACGAACTTGTCGATTCAAACAAAATCGCGGCAATCGGATATTGCTACGGCGGCGGCGTTGTGCTGAATATGGCGCGTGCCGGGTTCGACTTGGATGGTGTCGTGAGTTTCCACGGCAATCTGGCTGCTGTAGAACCGGCTCAAAAAGGAAAGGTGAAAGCGAAAATTCTCGTGTGCAACGGCGGAGCCGACAAATTCATTTCGGATTCAAGTATTGACAACTTTAAGAAAGAGATGAAATCAGCCGGAGTGGATTATACATTTAAATCGTATAAAGGCGCATTACATGCATTCTCCAATCCTGAAGCAACAGAGCTTGGAAAAAAATTCAGTATGCCTATCGCTTATAACGAGAACGCGGATAAGAAATCGTGGGCTGAGATGCAAAAATTCCTGAAAACGACATTCAAGTAATTTTGCCGATCTCAATGTACTTCAGACAAAACCCCCGGTTGAAAAACAGGGGGTTTATATATTCAAATTCATAAACCATTCAGGTAATCTTGATTCTATTTTTGTCACTGCTTGTCTTCGGTGCGCATCCATGGAGCATACGTTAAACCGATAAGCATTCCTTCCGGACTTAAAAACCGTGTGACGATCTGTCCCCAAGGTTCTTTGCGGGCAGAAACAAGTAATGTATAGCCCTTAGCTTTCATTGCTTCAGCTGCCTTTAAAACATCTTTCACCTCCATCTCAATGCACACCTGGGGGCATCGGAATATCTTTCGGCATTTTTACTCCATTATTAGTTTGTACAATTTCCTTTCCTTCTTGACCATAGACCAAACAGCAAAGAAAGAGATTGAACACGAACGGAAGGATCGTATTGTTTTTAACATTATATCACACCTTTCGTAATTTTTACTTTTCAATGTACAAAAGAAAAACCAGCGCTCCCCAAGCCGTAAAAAGTACGGGATGCAAAAAGACCATCACCTATCTGCATAATCGTTCTATCATTTGACGGCTGATGTTATTTTTTACTGAAATATCTTTGACCAGTATAACCGCCGGAGTATCCAAGTCCAATAACCATGAGAAAGAAGAAGATGGTTGTATTATGAAGCTGACCGCCAAAGCTTAAATTTAATGCCATACTTAAAAGCCCTGCGAGTGTACCAATGAAAAGTCCATGAAGGGAACTATTGTTTTCTATTTTCTTTGAAACAAACATCGCAACAAAGAACGTGAAGAACATTTCAAGCAAAGGCATCAACCACCGGCTGATTGCGGAAGCAAAATGACTGATTGCAGCTTGGTCAGGTCTCCCCCGAACCTCAATCGCCAGGACGAATGCATAGTCGAACGTTATCACTGTAATCGCAAGAAAGCTTAACAGAACAACTGCAATGGCAGAAACGGCGATGCGAAGCCATTGGGTTTTCTTAAAAGAATACACCATCTCTCTCAATCCTTTCTATTCTTTGGCGAAGGTATTCCTAGTAATAGCAGCCAAAATCTTTTCGCAATATTTTTATAATCCTTTTAAAACCGGTCCGCGGCTTGAGACATACTTCTCATCCCGATACATGAGAGCCAAATGTTCTGATCCTACCACCCGTCATTTTTAATACTTCCGACACTTCCTTGGAATGAGTTTTGAATAGATTCGTAGATTTCTTTATCATATATTTTATCCTGCTGCAATGACATTTTCTTTTGAAATAAAAGTACTGTATCAAGCTTTGCGTTACATGTACTATCCTGCGCTATCAGCGCAACCGAATACAAACATATGTGGATGCAAAAGAATATTGCTTTTTTTCATACGATGATCCTCTCAGAACTAAATTTTGTTGCATTTCAGCGGCCTAAGAATCGGTTAGCCAGCCGCCTGGATTTTCGAGTAATCAAGTAACCCTGTATGAAATATCAATAACCAGGTTCCGTTCACATTCGTGTATCCTTTGCAGGCGCGGCCTTTCCAACGAATAAGATTACCGGTGATTCGATGACGCCATAACGTATCAACATCAACGACCGCAAATGTCCCGTCTCCTTCGTCTGAAACGACAATCTTGACCTTCCTCCTATTATTATGTACAAGCCGATGGGTGCGGAACAGCTCTTCCCAGCTTTCCTTCCATCGTTTTCTATCATAACGGCCTTGTGGAAATACCCAATGTGCCGGATCGTGTTGATGGTCGTTTTGAGGCCATGGCCAGACCATATCAGGATGAAAGAGGGTCACCAGCGTGTCGGCATCCTGATTATTCCATGCATCGGTTTCACGATCTACTAATGACTGGATAAGTAATTCTTTATCGTTCATCATTCAACTTCGCGACAGATCAACGGACTGCAGCCACGCTGCCGCCGGTAACCGAAAGTGATTATTTTGACATTTTGCAAGAAGCTCATTGAAAAACTTATGTTCTCTTGAACGCTGTATTCCTCGCCAGCCAATTTTAACCCGCCTTATGACGCATATCTTGCCTGACCTGATATGCTTATAAACTACGGGCGATTGGTAATATGAAGTATCTCGTTATTTACCCGATCCATTCCGTGACAACGCAAAATTTATTGTTCCTGTATAATCAATAAATATTAACTTTATATTTTTGGGAATTCCTTTACCGGTTTGAGTAGAGGCAATGACTTTATTACTGAGCGCTGAATCTGCGTAGACTACAGAATTATTTGAATCTATTACTCTCAATATTCCATTCCCCGCTGTTTGACCGGTTACAGTCAATGCACAAGCAAGAGTATCTGTTGAAAAAGACAAATCATACTGTGAACTTGCTGTATAGGACTTTGCAGTCAAGGTTAATGAAAACACATTCTGTGTGCTTGCAATAACCGGCGTATTGGTGATGACCTGAAGATTGTTATTCGCGGGATCTATTGTCGCATCTTTATTGCAGCCCATAATCATACCTGCCAAGAATATTATTGAACTCATGAGTATTTTGTTCATTTTGAAATCCTTATAGATGTTGAATGATAATTTTTTTGCAAAATTTTTATTTCTTGATAATACCAATTAAATATAACAATACTATGGCTCCAATGACAGCCATAGCAATAGATCCGATGAAGCCTTCTGTCCTGATACCGAGCAAACGAAATAGAAACCCACACAGCAATGCCCCGATGACGCCAATAATCAAATTACCGGCAATGCCGAAGCCTTTTCCTTTCATAATCTTGCCTGACAGTCAACCGGCCAGCAATCCAATCAAATGAAAAATTATTATATGCATCCTCTATACATTTGTTTGTCACGATGTCTATAAATATTGTCAGTGCGCCAATTTTAATTATCGCTCTTGAAATCCTATTATTTTTTTATTCCACAATAATCTACACTACTAGATTTTCAAATTAAAACAAACCCTGACAGCAATGTGCCCCCTATGGCATCACGCACAACGGTACTTTATTTTTTCACATATTCAGTGTCCGTCATTCGGACAGCCAGAAAGGTTCTTTCGCAGGGACAAACTCAATCGGGACTTCTTTGATGAATGTCTTGAGCCATCGGGCGCATTCTTCCATACCAGACTGTTCGGATGGTATATGTCCAAGAATAATGAGTCCTTTCTTGTTCTTTGCTGTGACTGCATCGGCGGCGTATTCAATTGTTTCCCATTCATGCGCTTCGCCGATGACCAGCACCTCTACTCCCTTAAGCTGAAACGTGCGGCGGTTTGCATCGAATCCTGGAAAGCCCTCACAAAGTCCCAATGTCGACACACTTGCATCAGGATCACCGACTACCCGCAGAGCATGAATTCCAAGTTTCTGTTTCAAATTTTTCGCCAAATCCTTGAGTGTTGCAGGGGGAAGATGAAATACATCTTCGTTTTCCTTGTCCTGGAATTTTTCCCAGTTCAGCGCAATAATCATTCCCTTCCGGATTCCATCGGGCTTCATGGCATGGATGTGGTCGTGGAAACGCCAGATGATGAGATGATGATCCTTGATGAAGGCAAGCTTTGCTCCGAACACCGGATCGTGAGAGTTTTCCAGAGCATCTTTTGAGTCCAGGTGGCTGTAAAAAACAGGTTCGTGAGTGATAATAAGATTATCACCTTTGGCGGCGGCGCGTTGAAGGACGTCTAGCGTGGCCATCATGGTCACAGCTATGCCGGTGACTGTGGCACTTGAATCACCTGCTTTAAATACATCGACCGTGGGTTCATGCCAGGCTACGCCGATATTCTGTTTGATCCGGTTGATAATCTGAGTGGCAGACGGCTGGTTCTCTTGCTCCTTTTTTGACGACCAAGCCAGGCCTACTACAGCAATCAATGGGAGGAAAATTATTAATTTTATCAATTGTTTTTCCTTTCTATATTCAGTCTAACGATCTCGATACCGTCTGTCAAGAAAATATTTTAAGGAACCTTCAGGTTCGATGTCTCGAGCAAAAAGCCGCTGTCGACCGGATGTAATTGCGGATCAACATCTAAAAATTCCGGGTATCCATATTGTGCGTTATAACGAATGACTAAAGAATCGGTTTTAAAATATTGAATAATTCCAAACAGAGAATTAATAGAAACATAGTATGGATATGTTACGATACTATTATCAGAAATTCAAAACACACCGGCGATAGTATCGGAACGAACGGTGATACGTACTAATTCACTGCTGTGAGGGCAAAAACATGTACGGCTCTGATCGACCGTATAATCATGAAGATTTTGCGATCTCCATTGCGCATAGGGAGTTTGCGGAACTGGTTGAGAAGCTTGTTCTTTTTTGCAGGCTGCAAAGCATAGTAGGAAGATTCCAAGAAGAAATATGTTTTTCATTTTCTTCACCATTAAATAGATGACGCTTTCCCCCGTACTGCTTACTCTGGTCAGGCGGTGGGATGACCGGTAATTTCTTATTTTTTTCTCGAAGTTACCAAATAGCCAAGTCCGCCAAACACCTCGTAAAGATGAACATCTAACAGCGTGTCGGGAATCGCGGGTGCAGGTTTGAGAAACCCCGGATTCATTTTAGAAAGAATTTTTTTTCTCATTTTGTTTGTATAATTCTTTGAAAACCCCTCGTCCCCCCAGCTCACAATTCCATTCTTTTTTACAACACGGACAAATTCTTGAATTGCCTTATTGGGGTCATTAAAAAGGTTTACGCCGCCGAAATGAAAAAGTACATCAAAACTGTTGTCTGCAAAGGGTAAAAATTGCGCGTTTCCATGGACCAGTTTTATATCAAGTGCCGAATTCCGCAGCTGACATTGTCTCAACATTTTCAAAGAAAGATCAAGAGAGACAAATTCTCCCTGAGGAGTCAAATATTCCCGAATATATTTTTGAAATACTCCCGGACCTGGCGATACCTCCAGCAGTCTCGCCCCGGCCGGAATATGCAGCCGGGACACAATATCTTTTCGGCCTTCAACTATATCCATCCCGGTAATGAGCCTGCCGAGAATCCGTTCAGAGAGATCGTAGAATGGCGCTATGATATTATAGAGTTGATTGAATTTTGCATCATGGCCTGTCAAAGAAGGAGGGTAAACAAGAGACAGTATATTATTTTGAATAAAATATTTTACTCCGTCCGCGCGAATATAACCGTCTTGAACGCGCGACAGCTTGTTTCCCGTTTCAGGACATCGTATAATGTCGTCAAACCATGTTGGATAAATCATTTACTTTTCCTCGTATTCTGTTTTCCCGAATAATGCGCCGCTCTACTCAAAAAGACAAGAGCCGTTAGGCTGCCATCCCCAAATATTATCTGTTGTATATTTCACTCTTCCTACGCCTTTCGCGAACCAGGAGTCCCATATTCCGGTATCAATGGACATCTTTTGCGAATGACTTAAAATCCTGACATAATGTTAGCGATGAAAGGATCATAATAGCAATTGAGGTTCCATACCGACCTCTATGGGAATTATTTTAAATTCCGTACTGCCTTCTCATGAGACGGCGGCACATTCATATTCACTCAGAGTCGAGCTTTTGTTTTGTTTTGTTTTGTTTTCTTTACCCAGCGAGGAGCTGAATCAATCTTCTGTCTGAGAATAAGATTCAATTGTCCTACGTGATGTTGAACGTGCCTCATAGTGCGGGGAAATTACATTTTCCCTTTAATTGATTGTACGTGTTAAATACAATCGGATACACAGAATAGTTTTCTATTATTCCAAATAATCTCGATCTAAACCCTTCTTTAAGAAGATGAGGATACGATCTACAATTCTCCGGCCTAATATCATATATTTCGCATTCGTTATTTTTTAAAAACGGACAAGGTCTTTTGCTTATTATTAATTCATTGCCTTCTTCAGTCTTCTCTAAATACTTATTTTCAAATTCTTCTCTTGAGATTCCAAGCCTCTCTGAAATCGATAATAATTCTTCTTTTAAAACAACCGGAGATTTCTCTTTGCAACAATTTGCACATGCTTTACAATTAATCTGGTTGATTATTTGATCACTTATTCCAGCGACAAAAGAATCGATGTCAGCATCCGATTTATCCATATATTTTAGATAAGACCTAAATTTCCAATTCTGCTTCTCATTCTTCTGAGCATAATATTTTATCTTTGACAGATCAGTTTGAATCATAATTTCCCCCGCATAACGGACCGGCGTTAAGTGGAACATGGCGCTCTGCGATACTGCGGCGCTGATAATTTTCTAAATACACCCAACGAAATGGCGCCTCACAAGATTTTGTTCCGCGCCATGGCGCTTTGCGCCACAAGTTTATACTGATAACCTAATTAATTATTCCCCAACCAACGAGGTACTGAAAATCTACCAATAAAAACCTAAACCCACCACACGCAATGTTTAATGTATCAACGCTTATTCCCTCAGCTTGTTTACACGCTCGACGAGTCCGTCGCAGTCTGACGACCGTCTTATTGGGCGGGTTTACCCACCGTATTGCTGGGTGGGAGCACCTAAATAAATGGTAAGGGAATTTCAAGGCAGCAACCATTTCCGAGCTTCAGCAAAAGTACGAAATATTTCAGCCTTCACTCCCAGTTCTTCAGAGAAAACAGAACCCATACGCATGAGTCCATACACCAAATCTTTTTGAGCAACCAAGGCTATACGATTGTTGAAACGATTCCCAAATGATGTAAGAGAACGTGCCATGGCTTTGACATCTTCTGAAGATCTGTTATAAATACTCCGAGACTCACTCAGATCAACCAATATGCATGGGCTGGTCGGACAGTGAGAATCAGCAAGCGAGTTGATAATAGTATTACGAATATCGTCCATAGAATATTCACCAATCGTTTCTAAGACAACGATATTAGAATCGAACCGATACGTCACTGGCATTCCACGAATACTCCCATCTCAGGAAAATAATTTCTTACAACCCTATGACTGATTAGATAAACTTTGTCTAAGTTTTGGACTTATAATCATAAAGCATGGACTCCACCTACCAGTCCTTTAAAATCAAATGTTTGGCATGCTCTTAAGTTGGATAATCTGCACATGCTGCTCCCATATGTGCGAAGTATAGTAGAACTGGTTTTAATCTACAAACGCAGGTTGAGAAATGCAAACTACAACAAGGTTAGATGAAGGGTCATCTTTTTATTTGACCTCGCCCCCGCCTGCCAAAGAAAGCTTTGTTCGGCGGGCAGGCTAACCCTCTCCTATAAGGAGAAGGAATTATTCCTCTTTTTAAAAAAACTGAGAAGTTTCTGTTTTTTCAACAGTAATATTTTATTGACAGAGATGTAAAAATACACTCAGGCTGCTGCTTCTATTGTATCCACTTTGAGAATCTCATACAGTGTGGTTCTCTGCGCAGGAATAAATCCGGCTTCCCGGATCAAGTTCTTGCACTCTTCAGCGCTGGTCGTGTTCACAAAGTTCGCGGCAGCGTGCACATTTTCTTCCAGCAATATCCCGCCGAAATCATCGCCGCCAAAATGGAGCGCGATCTGTCCGATCTTTTTTCCTTCTGAAAACCATGATGCCTGAATGTGCTGGAAATTATCAAGATAGATCCGCGAAAATGCAATCATCTCCAGGTATCGAGTTGGCGTGGCATAATGCGGAATGATCTTTTCCAGCGGCGTATTGCCCGGCTTAAACGACCATGGTACGAATGCAGTGAACCCGCCTGTCTCATCCTGCAATTGGCGAATGGATTCCAGGTGTCCAACGATATCTTCCTCCGTCTCAAGATGGCCGTACATCATCGTTGCTGTGGATTTATAGCCGATCTTGTGGGCAAGACGCATCACATTCAGCCAGTCAGCGGATGCACCTTTTCGGCTGCTGATTTTTTTCTTCACACGGTCCGAGAGAATTTCCGCGCCTCCGCCGGGAAGAGAGCGCAGTCCTTTTTCCCATAATTTTTCCAGTACGAGCTGAATGGATAACCCGGAGACGCGCGACATTCCGATAATCTCGGACGTTGAAAAGAAATGCGGATAAATCTGCGGAACTTCCTTCACGGTGCGCTCGACAAGATCAAGATAATACTCGAAGGGAATCGTTGGGTCCACACCTCCCTGCAAAAGCACAGTCGTGATTCCGCCTGCTGCCGCTGCCTTAAATTTCTGTATCAACTGATCTGCCGATAATCTATACGCCCCTTTTTCTCCGGGGTGCCTGTAGAATGCACAGAAAATGCAGTCGATATCGCAAACATTTGAATAATTCGGATTGGTATCCAAAAGGTATGTCACCTGCTGGTCCGGATTTTTGTAGAATCGAATTTCATTTGCCAGGTCGCCTAAATCTAGCAGCTCTGCGTTCCGCAGAAGAAACAATCCTTCTTCCGATGATATCCGATCGCCGTCCCGAACTTTGCGATGTATTTGCTCTAAGGTCATTATATCTATTCCTAAAAATTTATTTTATATCCTGCTGATTTAAGATCTTTCATCAAGCCAAAACTCGCTTCTTCCAGTTTGAACGTAATCATTTTCACTAAGACGCCGGGCATATTATTCGGAAAGCTGACGTCTGGGCTGTGGAGTACACAGACCCTATTTTTACCAAGCTTGCCTACAAAATGCCCGATCTCGAACATTGCATAAACGATATCATGAGGGTTAATAATAAAAAATGCAAATTTTATTTCCGCATCCAGCTGAAATGAAGTCATGGGAATCATTTTTCCGTGTTCACGTTCTATGGAAACTTCTTCCAATCCGATTTCATTCAGGAATCTCAGCAGCTGAATGCGCAAAGGCTCATCTAATTCTCCAATAACATAGACTTTCTGAGTCTGGGAATTTGACTCTGCCTGTGCTCTTTGCTGTGCCGGCGATTCAGAAGATTTTTTCGGAGGAGGCTTTAAAATACGTTTGCCGCTCGACGAGTCCGTCGCCGTTTGATGACCGGATTCAGTCGATCCAGTTGTTGGAGGTGCGGCGGAGACAGGAACGGGGACAGAGACAAGGTCCGGCGCTGCTTTCAGTTTTTCGTATAACTCATTCAGGCAGGAAAGAATTAACTGCACGGATGATTGATAAAATAGTCCGCCGTTTGTATCGCCAAGAACTTTCTGTTTGTACGGAAACGCTATGGGCCCCGACAATTCAAGAAGTTCCAGGCATGTCTTTCGCCACCCAAGATACTTATTTTGCAGGCGTGCATTATATCCGGAAAAATCAAATCCGCCAAGCGGCGCCAACTGTGCTCCTGTTTCGATCAATTCCTTATATTGTCTAATAATCAATTCCGACATATTCTGCCTGTAACCAATTCCCAGCTCATGACATTCTACGCGTGTTCGACACTTTCGATTTCCTGGAGAAGGCCATGGAATAATTCTATCGCAGCCCGTTCCCTCTCTCCAATTCTAAAATTAAATCCTTCAAGATATTCTACCGATTCGTCGCTTGTGAGGCCGGTTCGTTTTGCATGCGATTGTCCGACTGCCGCATAATTTACTTCTGCACTTGCAAGCGATTGTTGAATAATTCCGTGCAGTTCCTCTTTCCGGTCGGCGGGCATGGATTTCTGTACTGCCCAAACTGCAAAGACAAAGGGCAAATTCTTCCATTCATACCATTCTGTTGCAAGATCGTATACAATTTCAAATCCTGCAAGTCCGTATTTTCGCGACCGTAATGCTTCGTCGCCAATAAGAAGAACGGCATCGAATTCCGTATAATTATTCACTCCGGAATTCATCCGCTTGAAAACAGCTTTGACGCCATACCGTTTTTCCAGCAGCACTTTAAGCAGCATAACCGATGTTGCCGTATCATCGATAATACCGATAGTCTTTCCTTGTAAATCCTGCCAGCCATGATTTGAAAACAGAAGAACGCTTTTTACCTGGTCGCGCGTGGCAATGCAATAATCAAGAAGGTCTAAGCGGCTTTTTTGCTGAAAAAAATTTACCAGAGAAAACAATCCGGCATCGAGCATACCTTTTGCGGAAAGTACGCCCATCCGTCTTGGCGTCACCGGGAGAATTTTGAACTGGCGTCTTTCGATATTTTCATAAAAGGGCACAGAATTGAGGTACGGTATTTTGCCAACAACGTTGTCCGAATAAAGTTTTATCGGATTGTAATAGATGTCGCGTTCAACAGGAATTTTTCCCGCATCGCGGATAACTTTAATAAGCTGATCTTTTGCCATCGACGACGGGCTGATAGCGCCGGCATCATGGGCAATGCGTTCGCCGCCGACAGTTCCGTCCATATCGTCTGCACCGAAGTTGAGCGCCACGGAAGCAACTTCTTCCGTCAGCATGACCCAGTAAGCTTTGATATGCGGAAAGTTATCCAGCATCAAACGAGACACGGCAATCATTTTTAAATCATCAATGGCGGAAGTAAATTGATCACGGGGCTTGATTCCGGTATCGCCCGGCTGGAATGCCAGCGGAATAAACGATAAAAAACCTCCGGTCTCATCCTGCAGTTCGCGCAATTTCAATAAATGTACCAAACATTCTTCGATCGTCTCAATGTGGCCGTACAGAATTGTCGCGTTGGAGGCAATTCCCAACGTATGAGCCGTGCGATGAATATCCAGCCAGCTTTGCGCGCCGATCTTCTGATGAAACAATTCTTTTCTCACCCGTTCAGAAAACACTTCCGCACCGCCGCCCGGCATGGTACGCATGCCGGCTTCTTTGAGCTGGCGAAGTACTTCTTCGATGGAAAGTTTAAATTTCTTATGAAAGAAATCAATTTCCACGGCTGTAAAAGCCTTGATATCAAGATTCGGAAAATTCGTGCGGATCTGCCGCATCATATTTAGATAATATTCCCAGCTCCAATCGGGATGCAGACCGCCGGTCATATGTACTTCTTGAATTTCCGGCGTCAGTTTTGCAAGCATCTCGGCAATAGTCATCTCGTACGCACCCGGGCCGCCCTGCTTCACAGCGAAGTTGCAGAATATGCACGAGAGCACGCAGACATTGGTCGGTTCGATTTTTTGATTCAGGACAAAATACACTGCGTCGCCGCTGCGGTTTTTCTGAACAAAGTGCGCCATCTTGCCGAGAGAAATTATGTCCCGGGTCTGGAACAATATTTTACCATCATCAAGGGTTAACCGCTCACCGGCCTGCACTTTCTTCCAGATCGGTTGAAGGCGCGTATCTCTAAAATGAATTTCAATATTCAAACCATCATTCTCCGTAATTATGAAACACGCTGAGATTGAAATAAGTTTTCAATGCTTTCTGCCAATTTCATCAGCATTTCTTGTCCCCTTTTATACTACCAAACATAGGCGCGACAGGACTTATTATCTCTGATGATATATTTGTCTTCCCTCTAGAAGTTACTTTTCTTTACTTCCAATATCTATCCCAACGTTCGTCTACTCGTTTGACGATCTTCGAATCCATTGTTAAGGATGCTGGATACCCTTTTTTCCATGTTGCATCGATTCCCATGACGCCTTTATAGACCGGTGAAATACCGATGAGACCCTGTTCGCTGAAGAGTACATCGCGCTCACAATCGAACCGGGTGAAGATACCCCAGATATAACTTTCCATATTCTTAATATCGACATCTTCGCTGACTGCTGCAATAATCTTTAAGTTTTGCAGCAGTTTTTGTTTCACCAATTTTTCAATCACTTCGCGCCCGCTGCTTTGCACTTTCACGATAAGAAGGGATTCTTCGATGACGTTACAATCTGTGATTCTTCTATCGATGGATTTAAGATCTTGAAGGGTAGTTTTTCGTGCGCTGTGTTTTTTTTCTCTAACCTGCGTTCTGCCTTCTTGTATCTGTCGTTGCTTCTTCGTTGCATCGATAATCATTTTGCTGCCAAGTTCCATTTCGAAGCTGGTGAAGTCCAGCGTGTCGAGCGGCACCTTCGGCAGTAGCACAAAATCGAAATGCGGATCAAAGTGATCTTGAATTTCGCGCACGACCGCCGGCCAATCCCGGGGATTGACATCCTGCGATACGAGCACAAGACACTTCGTCAGCGCCAATTGGCCGGTACCAAGCAACCCAAGCGCCGCTTTCATCGATTCTTTTTTATAGCGCTCTTCAACAGATACGACCAATAAATTGTGAAACCCGGCTTCATAGTACGCCCACAGATCGCGTACTTCTTTGTGAATTAACTTAACAAGAGGACCGAGAATTTGCTGGGTCGCATCTCCCAAATATTTATCTTCCATCGGCGGAATGCCGACAACGGTCGCCGGATAGATAGGTGTTGTTCGATGCGTGATTGTCCGCAGATGAAAAACAGGAAATGGAGCTGCGTTTGAGTAATGGCCGAAGTGATCGCCGAACGGACCTTCCATCCGCCGTTCGTTTGGGAGTACGACGCCTTCCAAAATAAATTCGGCATTTGCAGGTACTTGAATTCCAATGTTTTTTCCCCGCGTTATGGGAATCCGATCTCCACGCAAGAATGAAGCGAACATGAGTTCATCAATTCCTTCCGGAAGGGCGGATACGGCTGCGAACAATAATGCGGGGTCTGTTCCAAGCGCAACGGCAATTTCGATTTCTTTTCCCAATTGTTCCGCATGATGATAATGAAAACCGCCGCCTTTTTGAATTTGCCAGTGCATACCGGTTGTGGAATCATCGTAGACGTGCATTCGATACAGTCCGACGTTGCGTTTTCCATCGACAGGATCGTACGTAAAAACCTGGCCTTGTGTAATAAATCTACCTCCATCGGCAGGCCAGCATGTCTGGATGGGAAGGCCGCTGAGATTTGGTGCTTCGATGACTTGCTGCGAGATTCCGGATGAAACAACACGCGTTTTTGCTTTCAGCAACCTTCTGACGAAAGCACGATTCTTCCAGAGTGACGACGGTTTTGGCGGCATCATCTGCTCAAAGAATGAAATCAGCTCCTCTCCGACGAGCTGCGGATGCCTGCCGAGCGCCAATTCTACTCTTCGTTCCGATGCATACACATTGATAACAAGCGGATACTTCGAACCTTTGACATTTTCAAAGAGTAAAGCCGGTTTTTTTTCGCGGAGCGCCCGCACCGCAATTTCCGTTACTTCGAGATACGGATCAACCGCTGCGCTGATGCGTTTGAGTTCCCCGATCGATTCAAGGTATTGAACAAATTCTCCGAGTGCGGGGAATCTCATGTGCCATTCACCAAAATATTATTCCAGTTCTTCAGTCCGCCAGCCTTTTGATGTGCGAACTCCTGCGACTCCAAGTAGTTTGTCCACAAACGCACCGATATAGTCATCGACTGTCTTCGGAACATAGTACATGGGAGGTGAAATCGGCATAATCATAACGCCATCGCGCGAGAGGCGAGCACATTGTTCCAGCGTCACCGTCGAAAGCGGAGTTTCGCGTATACACAGAATGAGTTTGTATCGTTCTTTCATTGCAACTTGCGCGGTCCGAGTGATGAGTGTATCGCCGATACCGGAAGCTATTTTCCCGAGCGTCGATGTTGAACACGGAAGAATAACACAAGCATCGAACTGATTAGTTCCGGAGGCCATCGGCGCCGTCAAATCATCATCAGAATACTGTCGCTTGATGAACGGCGCCAAATCGGCATCGCTGATGCCAAGCTCGTCTTTTAAAAGCACTTTTCCCCATTTGCTCACGATGAGATAGTTATCTGCATGGCATTGTTTTAAAAATTCTTGTGCGTAGAGAACGCCTGAAGAACCGGTAATTCCTAGAACGATTCTCATGGGAAATAGACTCCGACAAGAACCATCGCGAGGACCGCAAATCCGAGAACGGCATTAATTTTGAAAAAAGCCATTTCGACGTCATTAGATTTTTTTTGTTCGAGATATAATAAATATCCCGAAACGAGAAGAAACGGCAATGCGGCAAACGCACGAATTTGCATGAAGAACAAGAGTACAAGAATCACAAATGCGGCAAGATGAAGCATGGCAGAGATGTGCAGAGCTTTTATTTTTCCAAAACGTGAACTAAACGAATACAGATTCTCGCCGCGGTCAAATGCTTCGTCTAATGTTGAATAAATAATATCAAATCCCGATACCCAGCAGAGGGTAAAGAGCGCGAGCAGCAGTCCCGGTGTACAATTCGCAATGGAATTTTTAGCAGCGAACCAACCGCCCAGCGGCGCCATCGAAAGGCCGAGTCCGACGCCAAAATGCGCGTATGATGTAAAGCGTTTCATATACGGATAGAACGTGAAAATGACAAGCGGAAGAGGCGAGAGCATCAAACAGAATGTTGAAATACATGCAGCACAGAGAAAATAGATGGATAAACTGATGATGAGAATCATCACGGCATCCCCGATCGACATTTTTCCGCTGGGTAATTCACGGTTCACCGTGCGCGGATTGCGTTTGTCTATGTTACGATCGATGATGCGGTTCAGCGCAAGTGCGGCGGTCCGGGCTCCTGTTGCACCGAGAAGTATGAGAATCATAAGCTGCAGCGTTGGAGGGTTCTTTGATGCAATGAATACCCCGCTGAATATGAGCGGCAGAGAAAACAAAGTATGTTCAATCTTTATGAACCGTGCAATACTTTTGATTTTTTGCATCGCTATAGTATTCCTTATCGCTCTTTCAATATGCCAAAACATCATGGTCAGGCACAATGTTTTACTTCACCGTTGCACCTGTGGAGATTTCCGACTGTACACCGGCCAGCGTCAGATTGCCGGATTCGTCGCCCGCAGCCAGAATCATTCCTTGCGATTCCTGACCCATGAGTTTTGCGGGTTGAAGATTAGCAACAACCACTATCAACATACCGATCAAATCTTCCGGCTTGTACTGCTTCGCGATACCTGCTACAATCTGCCGGCGCTCGTTTCCAATCTCAACCTGCAGCTTTAAAAGTTTCTCTGATTTTGGCACTTTCTCAACTTCAAGAACACGTGCCACGCGAAGATCGATCTTTTTAAAATCATCAAGTGTAATGGTTGGTTTCGTCGGAGCATGCGGCAACGTCGCTCCTGGTTTCTCTTCACCTTCGAGAAATTTCATAATTTCATCAATCTGTTTATCTTCAATTTTATGAATTAGAATTTCCGGTTTGTTGAGCTGATGGCCATCCTTCATTTTTAAATCAGAAGCAGAATCCCAGCCGTCTTCTTTTAGTGTTGTATCGAGATTCAAGAGGATCCATATTTTCGCCGAAACGGCAGGCGTCACAGGTTCCAGAAGGACTGCAAGCGAACGAACAATTTGAATTGCGATATGCAGTGTCGTTGCGCATCGTTCAGGATTCGACTTGAGTGTTTTCCATGGTTCATGGTCGTTGAAATATTTATTCGCAGCACGCGCGAAATTCATAATTTCCATCAACCCCTCACGGAACCGATATTGCTCAAACAATTCTCCGGCTTTTACCGGAGTCTGTTTGAGAATATCAATCATTTCTTCATCACGAGCATTGAGTTTCCCGATAAGCGGAATTTTCCCGTTAAAATTTTTATCCGTGAACGCCAGGGTGCGATTGATAAAGTTTCCTACGATATCGGCAAGCTCGTTATTAATGCGCGCTTGAAAATCTTTTAAATAGAAATCACTGTCGCGTGTTTCCGGTAAATTCACCGCCAGAGCATAACGCAGCATATCTGCAGGAAAGAATTTTAGAAAATCCTGAACATCAATACCCCAGCCGCGGCTCTTGGAAAATTTCTGCCCTTCGAAGTTTAAAAATTCATTTGCTGGGACATTTTCCGGCAGAACATACTGATCGGTGTGCGCATCGTTCCACGCCATCAGCATCGACGGGAAGACAATACAATGAAAGACAACGTTGTCTTTACCGATGAACGCAACATATTTTGTATCTTTCTTCTGCCAGAACTCTTTCCATGCCTCCGGTTTGTTCTCCTTGATCGCCCATTCTTTTGCAGATGAAATGTAGCCGAGAACCGCGTCAAACCAGACGTAAATGACCTTGTCCTCGTACCCTGTGACCGGAACTTGAACGCCCCAGTTGAGATCGCGCGTCACCGCTCGGTCCTGTAAACCATCTTTAAACCAGCTCTCGCAGTAGCGAAGAACATTATCCTTCCATCCGTCCCGTTTATTGCGTTCATCGATGTACGCAACCAATCGCTCCTGGTATTTGCCGAGCGGAAAATACCAATGTGTCGTTTCACGCACGACCGGTGTTGTTCCGCAGAGTTTGCACTTTGGATCGATGAGCTCCGTCTGATTCAGCCAAGACCCGCAATTTTCGCATTGATCACCGCGAGCCTGTGTTGATTTGCATTTTGGACAGGTGCCTTCCACATACCGGTCGGCAAGGAACATTTTGTCTTTTTCACAGTAGAGTTGTACTTCTTTTTTTGCGACAACAATATCACGGCTATGAAGTTCCCTGAAGAACTCTTTCGTGGTTTCATGATGCAAAGGAAGCGATGTACGCGAGTAATTGTCAAAACTCATCTCGAACGCTTCAAAGACCGATTTATTTGCGGGATGGTACCGATCAATAATAGCTCTCGGCGTTGTCTTCTCTTTTTCCGCTGAAACAGTAATAGCAACGCCATGCTCGTCCGAGCCGCAAACAAAAAGAACGTTTCGTTTCTTCAGTCGCTGGTACCGTGCGTAGATATCCGCCGGGAGGTATGCGCCGGAAAGATGGCCAAGATGCAGATAGCCGTTGGCATAAGGCAATGCTGCCGTTATAAGAATTCGTTCAAAAGGTTGCTTCATATTCACTATACTTCCGTAATATTTTGCCGTAAATCAATTGCTAATATTGTGAGAATAAGATGAAGGTAGACATTTTTGTCTAGATGAGCAATCGCCTTCTCGACAGTCTGAACCGCAGCAACAAGATTCGCCTTGTGAAAATTCTTAACAAAGTTTTCCATGCTCTGTCTTTCATCTTCCAAGAGTGGAACTTGGGCATGTTGTTGAATGAGTAAAGCATCACGTAGCCACGACTGCAGGAGTTTCAGCCATTGTTCTAGAGCAGGCCGGTCCGTCGATGACGCAAGTTCTTCAATCGCGTCGATGAGCGGTGTTTTGCGTTTGCCAAGAACCAGACGCATGAAATCAACGACATCTTTCCGTTCCTCCGACAAATTCTGCAAACTCAGCCGTCGAGCTTTGCTGTAACTTCCATTCGCCAGCAAGGCCACAAGCCGGGCGCTATTCTCATCGACGCCGTCGCGTGCGATAAGTGCTGTTTCAATTTCCGTATCCGATAAGAGATCGCACTTTATTAATTGGCAGCGCGAGATGATGGTAGGCAAGAGCTGATCTTTTGCAGATGACGTTAAAAGAAGAATCGTACCGGGCAGCGGTTCTTCCAAGGTTTTTAAAAGAGAATTACCCGCCTCCGCATTCATCATTTCGGCATTGAATATGATAAAGATTTTCTTACCATCCTCTATCACGCTCAGAGACGCTTCACGTTTCATATCCCGGACGCTGTTAATTTTTATGAAGTTTGCTTTGGTAATTTCAATACGGCGGTATGGATCTTTTACTTTCAACTGAATTTGTTCCCGTACTTCGGCAACTTGTGCTTCCGTGAGCACATTCATTGGATCGTCGCCGTTTTTTTCACTCTTTCCCACCGGAAGCGCAAACACCAATTTTACATTAGGATCTTGAAACGAATCCATCCGCTGGCAATGAGAACACGTACCGCACGCTTCTCTCCCGCCTTTGGCACAGCGTAATGTTTTTGCAAATTCGATTGCGAGAGCATCCTTTCCGATCCCCTCCGGTCCATAAAACAGATATGCATGGGCAATCTGACCATTGTGCAATGTGCGTTGCAGTAATGCCTTAACACGCTCTTGTCCGACAATTGACGGCCAACTCATAGCGGATATGCTTTAGAAAGTATGACCGACACCAAGATGGATGACTCCTTGTTTAAATGTCTCCGGGAAAAACCTTTTTTGTGTTACCCAGGGTCTCGTCGCAAGAGGATCCGGATCGTACAATTTCATACCGAAGTCGATGCGAATGGGCCCCGCAATAGTATTATATCGTAATCCGAATCCAAACGCCATAGCAATCTCACTGAGACGCATTTGACGAGGTTTTGACCAAATGTTACCGCAGTCAAAAAATAAAACAAATGAAAGTTTTTCTAAATCGAGAAATCCTAAATTACCTCTTTTAAACGGATTCAATCGGGCTTCAATGGTTCCTTCCAACATTCCATCCCCCCCCTGATTCCTCAAGGTATCAGCCATAGTGCCAAGATCTCTTGACTTCCAGCCACGCACACTGCCGCTCCCGCCGGAATAATATCGTTGAGTTAAAGGGACCGGCAAAGGCGAATCACCATAGAGAAGTGCTGCTCCCGTGCGAAAACGCGTAGCCCAAATGAGATCTCGTGAATTATTTGGATCCCAGTACCATTGTCCATCCAAGGTCAATTTAACATATTTGGAATACGGAAGATTCAACCCAAGTGGTCTATCAAATGCCCTCGGAAACAATCCGCCTTCTTCAATGGAGATAGATTGATATATCCCTGATGAGGGATAGATGATATCATTGCGTTTATCCCGCTGGAGCGTGACCATAATGAAAGAGTTAAATTGTTTAGTCCATTCAGTACCGATGATTGTATCTTTCAGCGTTGTGACCGTCTGCGGATCGCTCAGCTGAAGATTCCAATCGACAAAGAGTCTGGTATAAGTTGTCGTCTGCGATTGAGTACCGATACGAAAGCTTATACTGGGAATATAGTATGTTGACTGTTTATCGAGCATAAGGGATGCTGCGGCACTGATGCTCGTTTTGTTGTTGATGAAGTACGGCCAAACAAGCTGTGTCGTTAACTCTGCTTTTGATATTAAAGAACTATCTCTCAAGAAATTATCTTTAAGAATTTTATCGAATTTGAGCGACTGGACATTCAGCCGAAGATTTGTCGTAAAATTTTCCGCGCCGCCAAAAAGGTTGCGATTATTATATCCAATACCTAAAAGAACATTAAAAGCATTGTTTTCATCGTTGATCCCAACTTCCGGAGTTAATTCTTGAACCGGCCTGGTCCGGACAAGAATCCGGACCGGAATTAGAGTGCTCTCAGAAGAGATATCCGGAATGGTATTTTCAATTTTTGTCGATTCGAAGATGCCTAACCTATTGAGATTTCTTTCGCTTTCTATTCTCTTTTCTTCGCCGTAGTATTCCCCGGTAGAAAAATCGAGATGTTCACGCACAACTGTTGAATTAATATACTGCCGGGATGCGGTATCCTGTTCAACGGAGATCTTTCCAAAAGTAAAACGTATCCCCGGATTGAAGACGAAGACAACCGAAATATTATCTGTCGATGCATAACGCCAGGCGTCGACTGTAACCAACTTCATATTCATGTACCCGTTATTCATACAGAGGCCGACAATACGTTTATATTCTGCCTCCACATTGGTTCGAATATACGGCATTCCCAATGTTATCTGTTTATTCGATGTGAGTTCTTCCTGCATATCCTGTGGAAGACCAGCTAACCCCTCGTAAACAATAGTGTCAATCAGTGAACGCCTACCTTCTGCGATGGAAAATGTAAGAAGAACTTTTTCTTTATCCGGAGAAATGACAATACTCGAGTCTACGTGCGCATGAAAAAATCCATTGTCAGCGTAAAAACTTTTTAGATTCTGGTAGTCTGAAGCAAAAATAATTGGATCGAAGAATACCGGTCTTTGTCCTCCTAGAATTTCTTTATCAAATCTTTTATATATCCATTTCCACACTGCCCAAGGAGTTTCACGGGTACGAATCACATTGAGGAGTTGATCATTATTGAGTTCGTTGTTTCCTTCAAAACGGATTGAACCCACTTCATATTCATGGTCCACTTCCTGCGCATGGGACAACGAAGCACAGAAAGAAACAAGCATTATTATTGGAATGATTTTATGCATAGAAAATACAATAAATAAAAAACCCAGCAGGTAAGTGCTGGGCTCCATTCAATACTCACAATCCCTAAGTACCCTAATGTTTTATTCGATTGTTAAATATCTAATACTCTTTCTCGTCCTCGAAGAAGAAGTCTTCATCGGTGGGATAATCCGGCCAGATTTCCTCAATACTTTCGTACGGTTCGTCGGAATCATCAAGTTCTTCCAAGTTTTGGATGGCTTGTGTCGGAGCGCCAGTACGGACAGCATAATCAATTAGCTCTTCTTTTGTCGCAGGCCAAGGAGCATCATCTAAATACGTCGCCAGCTCGATGGTCCAAATCATAACTATTTCATTCCTTTAAAAAAAATATTTTCCATTGAATTAATTTTGAAAATCTTTTGCACTCACATCATCGAAAAAATAATATGTAGGATTTTGTGCCACACCATTTACCCGTACTTCATAATGAAGATGCGGTCCACTGGAAAGTCCGGTATTACCGCTGTGGGCAATAAGGTCGCCGCGTTTTACTTTTTGCCCTTCGTGCACCAAAATTTTTGAAAGGTGTCCGTACAGCGATTTCAGCGAATACCCATGGTTAATCTCGACAGTCAATCCATAGTCGCCTTTACGCCCCGTAAAGTCTATTGTCCCTTCTGCAGATGCATACACCGGCGTGCCCACTTCATTAATAATATCAACGCCGTCATGTTTGCGAACGAAATTCAAAATGGGATGAAGGCGCATGCCAAAACTATTCGGACTGTAAAATCCATCCATTGGTTTTATAGCGGGAAGATGGGAAAAACGGACTTTATTCCGGTCGTACGTAGTTTCGATATCTTCATAGCTGGTCGTTTGAAGATGTAATTCTCGTTCAGCCTGATCAGCAGTTGCACGCAAATTGTTTAATAATGTGTTCACGGTGGACGTTGATGTAAAATCGAAGCGCTCATCTGTTCCGCCAATTCCTGCCTTTTGCAGATCTTCATCTAGCTTTGGCAAATCAGTAAGAAGTCGTAATTCATTTCCTTTATTGCCCAGAACCTGCAATTGCTTCTGAATAACATCAAGCCGCTGCGTAAGATAATGCAATTGATTCTGCAGTACCCTATTTTCATTCACAAGAGAATTGTTTTGAATGAATGCAAGTCCGAATACATCTTTATAATATTGATTGACGGCAAAGAGAGAAAAGAAAACAACGATTCCCAGAAGAAGCCCCGATATCAAGAGGCGGCTTCGTGTCCAGCGCGCCTCATGAAAAGTAAGCGACTCAAGTGAAAATCTATAAAGTTTTGTTTTTTTCATAATCTCATGAAATCCGTTGGTGGACTCACACTGAACATCAAGAAAACTACTGGCTGAAAATAGGAAATTATCGATTCTTTGTCAAGAATGGCCGTCACCTTATTCAAAGTCGTGGTCAAAATAGTTAATAACACGTTTTCCCTTGGTTTTTTCGGCAATCGCAGCATCGAGCCGTTTTGCAAATTCTTTCGCCGAGTCGAAACCATAGTGTTTGAGCTGATAATCCATAGCAATCACTTCAACGATGACAGTAATATTTTTTCCCGGGACTATGGGCAGTTTAATATGAGGTAAACTGACTCCTAAGATGGAAATATCCTCATGGTCTAATCCTGTTCGTGTATATTCAATGTCGTTCCGCCATTCCTGCAGTTCCACGATAATCTCAATTCTCTTTTGAAAGCGAATAGATCGAATACCGAATATAGAACGAACATCAATCAGGCCAAGTCCCCGGATTTCCATATAATGTTTGACAACATCCGAACCGGAACCCATCAAAATTCCTTCCCCTTTGCGCGTAACCATCACAACATCATCAGCAACAAGACGATGCCCTCGCTCAACAAGGTCTAAAGCAATCTCACTTTTACCAATTCCCGAGCGTCCTGTGATTAAGACGCCGATACCATCGACGTCCACAAAAGAACCGTGTAAAACGGTTTGAGGAGCAAAATGGTCGTCGAGAAAATCGCTGATGAAATAAACAAACTTTGTTGTCTCCAACGGTGTAAGAATCACTGAGACATTATGTTCCGTGGCAATTGCTACCAGTTCATTGTCGAGTTTATTCTCTCCTGTAACAAAAATGCATGGTAAATCAAATTTAAAAATTGTTTTGAAAGCGTTTATTCGTTCATCAAATGTCAGGTGGTTGAGATATCGAATTTCCGTATTGCCAAAAATCTGAACACGGTCGTACGTGAACAACTCGACATACCCTGCAAGCGCCAGACCCGGACGGTGAATGTTTTTGTCCGTAATCTCACGCTCAAATCCCGCGTCACCATTGACGCTCTCTAATTTTAAGCGCTGTTTATTGACATCAAACAAGAAGCCCACTGTCATACTATTTTTTTTTGTTTCTTTAATATGCCTAAGTGCCATTGCCCGTCTCCCGGGATATTTATTCTTTCTCTCGAATTTTTCTTACACCCTTGCGATCTTTTTCGTGAAGTTTCTCTTTATATTTTTTCAGCCGGGTCTTTATTTTGGCAATTGCTATATCGATAGACTTTTCATACTCTTCACTTGAACCAACACCTGTTAATATAGTACCGTACACTGTTAACGATATTTCCGCGTTCTTAACACTGTCATGCGATTTTTCATAAGAGAAAATTACTTCGGCTTTGATGATACCGTCATAGAAATGCGACAGATCTTCAATCATGTTCTCCGCATATTCCGTGAGCGCAGCGTGAGGTTTGAAGTGTCGTGATGTGATTTTAATATTCATAGCACATGCTCCTTCCATCTACGTATAAGTCGATAAAAAACGTTCGCCAAGAATTTATGCTTTAGGATGAGCCTCTTCATACACTTTTTTCATCCGCGCCGATGATACATGCGTATAGACTTGCGTTGTCGATAAACTTTCATGTCCGAGTAATTCCTTTACAGCACGCAAATCGGCACCATGATTTAACATATGCGTGGCAAACGAATGCCGTAAAACGTGCGGGCCTTTTTTTTCAATCTCTGAAACAGCTCCGATATATTTTCTTACCATTCTTCCTACTGCCTGAGGGTACATGCGGCGCCCTTCTTGAATCTCAAATAATGGATATCCGTCCGCTTTTCCATGAGTCTTCGCCGGCAATTTTTTCTTTTCTTGTAAATATCCGTTAATTGCCGCCAATGCCTTTCTCCCTACGGGAACAATGCGCTCTTTCCTTCCTTTCCCCCTTACCTTGATGAGGCCTTCTTCCTGCTTCAGATCGTCGATATCCAGACCAATTAATTCGCTCAATCTGATGCCGGTACTATAGAACAATTCCAATATTGCTGTGTCCCTTTGTCCATTCGGAGTATGTTGATCGGGTAACGAAACAAGCCGTCGGACTGATTCCTCATCTAAATACGAAGGCAGCCTCTTCGCGACTTTCGGTGTAATTAACACCAATGCAGGATTTCCTTCCGTTATTTTTTGCCGTCGAAGATATTTGAAAAACGAGCGCATCGACGCAATTTTTCTAGCAACGCTCCTCTGGCCGAACCCTCCATCAAGCAGCGATCCTATAAACGCTCTGAGTGATTCCTTATGGACGTTATCAAATGAATCAATTCCTTCCCGGCGAAGGAATTGAACCAAACTCAACAAATCTGTCTCATAGGAAAGAATTGTATGGGCGGAGTAATTCCTTTCTATTTCCAAATATTCAAGGTAATTTCTTATAATTTTTTCCACAGCCCTCTTTCTACTCTTCCATAGTTTTCTTTAAGCAGAAGCGACAACTTCTATTTGGTTCACTTCCTGCTTACACGATGGACACATCATATATTCACCTCTTGCTTGTGAATATTTTGCAATGACATATTCATTTCCACAAAAACTACACACTTGCGCTACCGGTTTATCCCATGATGCAAAATCACAATTCGGATACTTTGAACATCCGTAAAAAGTCCGTTTCCCTTTCTTCGTCTTTCGTTCAATGAGTTCGCCTTCTTTGCATTTCGGACATTTGATGCCCATCGAAATCGGTTTTGTATTCTTGCATGTCGGATAGTTCGAACATCCTAAAAATGTCCCAAACCGTCCGCCTTTCACCATCATATCTCCGCCGCACAGTTCACACTTTCCGCCGACAATATGCTGAGTCTTCTCTGCATCTCCGGGAAGAGGTTTTGTATTCTTACATCCCGGGTAACCAGTGCATGCCATAAATCTTCCATTACGGCCCCACTTGATGATCATGGGTTTACCGCATAACTCGCATACATCCTCAGTTTTTTCCTGCAAAGACTTCTTGATAGCCGTTGCCAATCCTGAAGCTTTTTCTACAGCCTGGTGAAATGGCCCATAAAAGTCTTTCATAACATCCAAATATTCCTGTTTGCCGGAGGCGATCGTGTCCAATTCCTCTTCCATTTTTGCCGTGAACTTCACATTAAAGATTTCAGGAAAATTACCGACCAACAGCTTGTTCACTTGCATACCGAGATCTGATGCATACAGCTTTCGTTCTTTTTGTTCGACATATTTTCGGTCTAGAACTGTACTCACAATCATAGCATACGTACTCGGACGGCCAATGCCCAGCGACTCTAACTCTTTTACCAATGTTGCTTCCGAGTACCGGCCGGGCGGTTTCGTAAAATGCTGCAGCGGAAGAAGATCTGTCAGCTGGCCTGTTTGACCTTTTGCCAGATTCACTGGAAGTTTGGACGTGGGATCGGTATCGCTTTGTTCCCCTGTGTTTTCTTCTTCTATATCGTCATACACCTGGAGAAAACCGCGAAATGTCGGAAGCTGGTCGCTCGCTCTAAAAAGATAATCTCCTCCTGTTACCTCGATCGTAATCTGTTCGAACTCTGCTACAGCCATTTGGCATGCAATGAAACGATTCCAAATAAGTTCGTACAGCGCAAACATATCTTTTTCCAGATATTTCTTCACGACCTTCGGCGTCAGCTTTATAGAAGTCGGCCGTATTGCCTCATGTGCGTCCTGTGATGCCTTGCCTTTTTTAAATAGGCGCGGCTCTTTCGGCACATATTCTTTACCATAATTGTTATAAATATATTCGCGTACATGGGTTACAGCTTCCTCGCTCAAACGTGTCGAGTCCGTACGCATATACGTGATGAGACCTGTCAGTCCTTCTTCACCTATTTCCTGCCCTTCGTAGAGTTTCTGTGCCAGCATCATCGTGCGTTTAGCAGACATACGAAGGCGCTTTGCCGCTTCTTGCTGCAGCGTGCTCGTAATAAATGGAGCCGGCGGGTTTCGTTTTACCGGTTTTCGGGTAACATTACTGATTTCGTATGTCTGTTTCCGAACATCGGCCATGTAGCCGCTCGATGTCGTTTCATCAGGTATGCGCGGATCGTCGCCTGCAACTTTGACAAGTTTGGCAAGAAATTTGTCATCATGCTGCGTTGTGAATTCAGCTGTCAGCGACCAGTATTCTTGAGGCGAAAATTTCTGAATCGCGGATTCGCGTTCGCAGATCAGCCTTAATGCCACCGACTGCACCCGCCCTGCCGAGAGCCCGTAGTACATAGTCTTCCAAATGAAGGGTGTTACTTTATATCCGACAATTCTGTCCATTGCACGCCGTGCCTGCTGCGACATAACCATATGCATATCGACTTTTTTCGGGTGCGCCATTCCTTCCTTGACGCCCGTTTCGGTAATTTCGTGAAAAAGGACGCGCCTTATATGTTTATTGTCATTTTTTACCTCTTCTGCGATATGCGCCGCAATTGCTTCACCTTCGCGGTCAGGGTCAGTTGCGATAAAGACGGCTTTTGCTTTCGCGGCTTTTTCTTTGATACGTCCAACGACATCTTCTTTCCCTGCGATTGTTTCATAGACGACGGAAAAATCGTTGTCGATGTCAACACTCAATTTGCTTTTAGGAAGATTTTTGATGTGTCCAACAGATGCTTCAACAAAATATTCCTTCCCCAAATATTTGTTAATTGTTTTTGCTTTTGCCGGTGATTCAACGATAATAAGAGATTTTTCCATGTGACCTATTCTTCAGTGAATTGTATCATTCGTACCAAGTAAAATCTGCCCGTTGCTGCTTTCCAAATCAAACAGATATCCGGCGACAAAGGATTTCATTTCCGGCAACCCTACAGCAGAAAATCCAGCTATCATAATCCGTTCGACGATGGTCTCAATATCTACATTGTTGAGAATTCCAAGCTGCTGGCATTGGATCAAATATCCGTATGCCTGGGTCCCTACGACCATTTTCTCGGTATCATTTAATATGCGGTGAGACGTACTGGCTCCGCTTGCAATATCCGTGAATGATTTTCCTACGGAAAGCCGTTCAAACAACCATGAAAACGCGGACGATATTTCACTTTGAGTATATCCATCGCGCGTCAGGGACGATACATCCACATCATTGAGCCGTTTATTGGATCGCAGTTCATTGACTAAAAAAAGAATTATTTCTACAACTCGTTCTTGCATGAATATTACATCCTTGCCTTTCTCATCATTAATGCCAAATAATATTCTTCACGCTTCCTCATCGTATTTTTTTTTTGTTGAGTTTTATCATCATAACCAAATAAATGAAGTGCGCCATGAATCAGTAGCCGCCTTGTTTCTTGTGTGTATGTAACATTATATTTCTTTGCTTGCTTTCTTGCCGCATCAAGGTTGATATAAATTTCTGCTTCGACATCTCCATCTTCATCCGGTGGGAACGCAATGACATCTGTGAAGGTATCGTGGGCAAGAAAACTTTTATTGATTTTACGGATAAAACGGTTGTGCGTGCAAATGACCGCGAGTGCCGGAATTTCCCTACCTTCTTCTTTATACACAATATTGAGTGTGCGGAAAATTTCCTTGACGGGAAACCGCAGATGAGGATGGTTCGTTGAATGAAGTATCATGCGTTTTGTCATCTCCGCTTCAGACTCCTTCCCCGCACCGGCGCCGCCAAGTTCCTCGTACTGGTGGGTGGAAGAATCGATTCGGTTAATGACAGTGCAATACCGGAAAGCATTACTTCAGGACCTAATTTCGTGAAATCACCGGAGAGAATATTTCTATCAACATTTGCGTATAACGAACAACCTCCTTCACGCTCAATGGTCAAACCTGAAAGCTTGCCATCCGATTCACCAACGAAGGTAATCTCTCCCAGCATCTTGCTGACAACATACCCTGTGCAGAAATGCAGCTGGAGGTGCGCAGTCCGTGTATAGACAGAAATAAGATTTCCTTTCCGATTTCCAATGTCGATATTGGAGTAGATTTCGACTGCCAACCTGCGCCGTTGTTCTTTGTTTTCAATTTCGAAACGAACACTTGTGCCCACGCGCTTTGGTTTAATTTCCAGAACCTGTGCCAGCTTCGCAATATCTTTATTTTTAAA
>Ga0182011_10000132_pt1 | contig 58339 bp, 66 predicted proteins | sample 711E1DmetaG_FD_120481 | JGI IMG/M metagenome (GOLD analysis project Ga0182011, IMG submission 120481) | Permafrost microbial communities from Stordalen Mire, Sweden - 711E1D metaG | ecosystem: Environmental > Terrestrial > Soil > Wetlands > Permafrost | place: Sweden: Stordalen | collected...
CTTCCATTTTTTGGGCTTCTCGGTTAATCCCTTCTGATGCTTCACGTGCTTCTTTGAGGCCAACCATACCTACTTCTGGATATTCTTCGAAGTGGCAGTGCTCCTCTAACCGGGTAGTGTCAACTATTCCTAATAGGGCTCCTATGGATAATTCTCCTGTGCCAGCGTGAGGTCCTTCAATTTCCACTATTTTATTATTTAAAATTATTTCGAGATTTAAATCATCTTCTAATTCTTTAAGGTAATTCTCAACGGGAATGTTTCCACCATGTGCGTTTACTAATACTATCTTCTCGAGGTTAAGACATTTCTTTACGGTTTTTAGGGTGGGTTTAAGATTCTTCTCCACTAGGGTTTCTATTGTTACATGTTTTCCGTGTTTAACGTAATCGTATTCGGTGGCTGTGTAGAGTATTCCTAAGTATTTTACCCCGGTTTTTAATGCTGCTTGTAAAGCTAAGTGTGAGGCGATTTTAGCGTCAGTATCTATGGGTAATGCTGCGCCATGATTTTCCAAATGGGATCCTAATGCTAATACTCCTATTGCATGCACTTTTTGTGATATGATTTTACCGGAGGAGTATCTTAATTCCACCATTTAAAAACTCCTTTTTCATATTTCTAGATTCCATATTTCATCGCCGATGTAGTGGAGGTTTTTCACAGCTTTTCCTTGAGTATTTTGAGTCATTTCATCCCCGGATATTAGACTTCGTCCGATGGCTAATGGTTTGTGATAAGTTTCATCCACTATTATTACAAAGTCTCCCTTCTGGATGTTAGGGTCTGCCTTAGTGATTCCCGGTGACATTACGTCTGCTCCTTTAGTCATGAATTTCACAGCTCCCATATCCACTACCACATATTTGGATGTTACATCAACTTCTAATGCACCTTTCAGTGTTAGGAATGGGGTGTCATCTATCATCATTATCCATGGGTTACCGTTTATTAGTATGATATCATTATTGTTTGTTTCAAGGATTTCTACTGTTGCTTTGGCTGGTATTATCTTAGAGTAGTCTCCTAGGGTTTCATGCAGTTCTTTGAGTTTTTTCTTCTTGAAATGGTATCTTTTCCTGATCTTCAATTTAAATACACACCGTAGAACTTATTATTCTTTCCAGAATCTTTCTTTTACATTTATATATAACTATTTTAACAACGGATACATTTAAATATAAATCACAACAACTTGAATTTATAGGAAAGGTGATAAATGTGAATACTCAGAAGAATGTGAATACATCGCGACCGCTGGATGTATTAGGTAAATCATTGAATTCCCAAGTTTTGATTAAACTTAAAGGCGGAGTAGAATTTAGAGGAAATCTTAAAAGTTTTGACATGCATATGAACTTAGTACTGAATGACGCCGAAGAGTTAGATGGCGGAGAAACATCTAGAAGATTAGGAATTGTACTTATAAGGGGAGATAATATAGTATACATTTCTCCTGGATAAAAAAAAATATTTCTATTTTTAAATAAATAAAAAGTAATATTCTTTTTATAATACTTTAGAATAATTAATCAAGTTTATTTGAGGAGGATAATTAAATTGAAAGGTACACCATCATTTGGTAAGCGTAATAAAAAAACCCACATTCGCTGCAGGCGTTGTGGGAAAAACTCCTACAATGCTAGGAAAAAATTCTGCGCTGCCTGTGGATTTAGAAGATCCAAGAGGATTCGAAGTTACAGTTGGCAGAATAAGAAACTTAATGGATACAGGTTGAAATAATAAAATGGATGCTAGAAATCCCATTGATGTAAGGATTATAGTGGAAGGCGCCTCCGATGTTGAGAATGTTTCCCGAGCCATGCAGAATATTGCATTAGGATCGGAGTATCACATCACTATTTCATCCATTATACCCACCACTAATCCCGAGATAGCAAAAAAAGTTGTTAAAGGCGCTGATATTCTTTTAATTGCCACTGATGTGGACGCTCCGGGAAGGGAACTTGCTGATAAATTCCAAAAAACCCTTAAAGATGAAGTGGGACATATAGAACGCATGAAACTCCCCTTTGGACATGATGTGGAATATATTAACCCTAGTATTATCCGAGATGAAATCAAAAACGCTATAATTCGAGCTGGTCTTATATCCATAACTCATATCCAGGAACTGCGAGAGAAGGAAGATGAATTATGGGAGTCTCGAAGAGAAGTTAAAAATCTTGAAAATGAATTAGAGAATATATCCTCTGAAAAACAGAGATTAATTACCCAGCTTCAGAATTCATCAGAGGAAAAGGAAGAATTCATCAATGAAATAAATGAATTGGAAGATGAATTAAAACTTTTTAAGCAGAGATATGTTGATGTAAAGAATGCATATGGAATTATGCAAAATAAAAATTTACATGAAACATTTTCACTAAATGAACTATGGAGAGAATTATTTAATGAAGATTTAGATGAAAAAGAGCATGTTTATTTCATAACTTCTGAATTTAAACCGGATAATATAATTGTTGGTCAGGGTTTTATAGCTGCGCCTTCTCGTGATGAAGCTGTGGAGTGGCTGAAAATAATTAGAACCGTCCTAATTTTTTATGATTCAAGAATTGAGGAATTAAAAGAAGAAATTAATAATGATAAATTCAGTCCTAATTTACTTAAAGAGTAAAAACTAAATTTAATTTAAATAAAATCAAATTTTTTAGATAATTATAATTGAAGAATAAGATTTATTATAATCTAATTTTTTATTTATTCACTAAAATTTTACTTTGAATCTTAATTATAATATTCAGGGAGAACTCTAAATTGCAGGATAAATGTGGTATAGTAGGTTTTTACTCCAATAACAAGAATGACACAGTCTCCAGACAAATATATTATGGTTTATACTCTTTACAACACAGAGGACAGGAATCTGCAGGTATATCCACTTATAATGGTGTGGAAATGTCCACTTATCGTGGTATGGGTTTGGTGTGTGATGTTTTTAACAATGATAACCTGGATGCACTCTGGGGAAATGTGGGTATAGGTCATGTCAGATACTCTACTACTGGTAAATCATTAATTGAAAATAGCCAACCATTCGTCAGCGAATTTGAATCCGGCACTATCGCTATAGCTCATAATGGAGATATTATTAATTCAATGGAGCTTAGAAGAGATTTAGAATGTAATGGACATGAATTCCGCTCCACAACGGATTCTGAAGTCATATGCCATCTTTTAACCATTGAATACTCCAAGAATGGAGATATGGTTGAAGCCATGCAGAAAGTCTCCAAAAAACTTATAGGTTCATACTCCCTCGTTATACTCATAAATGATGAACTCATGGTTGTTAGAGATCCAATTGGAATTAAGCCATTATCATTGGGAAAGATGGATGGCATGACGATGGTTGCTTCTGAAACCGTGGCGTTTGATGTGGTTGGTGCTGAATATGTTCGTGATGTGGATCCCGGTGAAATACTAGTCATAAATGATGAAATAAAAAGTTATCGAATGCTTCAAGATAAAAACACTCGCCGAGCACATTGCATGTTTGAATATGTTTACTTCGCCCGTCCGGATAGTACTTTGGATGGTAAAAATGTTTACGATGTGAGATTAAATATTGGAAGAGCTTTATGGCATGAATATCCTGCAGATGCTGATGTAGTTATGCCAGTGCCTGATTCAGCCATCACTGCTGCCATTGGTTATTCTCGTGAATCAGGATTACCTTATGGTGAAGGACTCATAAAAAATCGTTACATCGGCCGAACGTTTATCATGTCCACTCAAGAGGAAAGGGAAACATCAGTAAGACTTAAAATGAACCCTGTAAAATCAGAGTTGGAGGATAAACGGATAATATTAGTGGATGATAGCATTGTTAGAGGTACAACTTCTAGGGCTTTAGTTAATGTTTTAAGGCATGCTGGTGCTAAAGAAATCCATTTAAGAGTAGGATGTCCTCCTATAATATCACCATGTTATTATGGAATAGCTATGGCTACTCGAAAGGAGTTAATAGCCTTTGATAAAAATGTGGAGGAAATTCAGAAAACATTAGGCGTGGATTCTCTTGGTTATCTTAGCTTGGAATCGTTAGTTAAATGCATAGGTATAAAAAAAGGTGAATTATGCACGGGATGCCTCAATTGCGAGTATCCTACTCCGCCTCCAAAGAATATTGATGAATACGAAGCATATCGATGCTGAAAAAAATATAAACATTTAATTAAGAATTAAAAATTTTTCATAAATTTGATGGATCTTACAAATTTACTAGGTTTTTTTTTAACTAATTTTTAAAAAAATATTTAATATAAGAGGATGTTGGTGGTTTAAATAGTGGAATTATTATCTCCAGCAGGAGATTTCGCAGCTTTAAACGCGGCAATCATGAATGGAGCTGATTCGGTTTATCTTGGTATTGTTGGATTTAATCTGCGAGCTCACCACGGTAATTTCCAAGTTAAAGATTTAAAAGACGCTGTTAAACGCTGTCATGACTCTAATGTAAAGTTATACGTCTGTACCAATACTATTATGAAGGATAAAGATATTGAGAATCTGAAAAAAGTAATGCCCCATATAAAATCGGCTGATGCAGATGCAATCATCGCTTCTGATATGGGTGCTCTAAGTGTTGCCCGTGAAAATAGTGTGAAGGTTCATATGAGTGTCCAAGCAAACATATCCAATTTAGAGGCTTTAAAACTCTATAAGGAATTAGGAGTAAATAGAGCCATACTCTCCCGTGAATTATCCTTAAATGAGATTAAACTAATTAAAAATAAAAGTCCAATTGAAGTGGAGGTTTTTGTGCATGGAGCCATGTGCCTCGCTGTCTCTGGCCGGTGCTTTTTGAGTTCTTATTTCCATGATAAAAGCGCGAACTGCGGTGAATGCCTCCAACCCTGCCGACGAGAGTGGAAACTAGTACCCCAAGATGGATTAAAAACAGAAAATGAATATTTGGAAATAGATCATACACAGGAAGATGGATATCATCTTTTAAGCCCACGGGATATTTGTATGGTGGAATACCTCCCTGAATTAATTGAATCAGGAATCGATGCTTTCAAAATCGAGGGAAGATCCCGGGCAGCGGATTATGTAGCTACTGTAACCCGTGTTTATCGGGAGGCTATAGATACTTACCTTAATAGGAATTGGGGAGTAAATGAAAACTGGATAAGTGATCTTAAAAAAGTGTATAATCGTGGTTTTGACACGGGATTCTACTTTAAATCACCTTATAAAACCAGTGAATATAATCAATCCACTCATATGAAGAAAGATATCGCGTTAATTTCTAATTATTATTCACATGTATCAGCTGCGGAATTAATACTCCACGATGATTTGGATTTGGGTGATGAATTAATAATAACTGGCCCCACCACTGGATCAATTACATTAAAAGCAGAATCCATGCAAATTAATGGTGAAAATGTAGTTAAAGCCTTTAAAGGTGAAAGAGTCGCCGTCCATGTTAAAGATAAAGTACGAAGGAATGATATTGTTTATAAACGAATAAAAAAAGATGTAAGTAAATAAATGATTTTCTATTTATTCAATTTTTTTTTAAAAAATATTTTAAAATGGAAGAAGGAATAAATAACAAATCATAACATGCATTTCAGTGTTAAAATGATTATACAGGGATAGGAGATGATGGAATGGTTAAAGTCAAAGATGCCATGGAGAAAAATGTGTTAAAATTTCATATAGATGATAAGATAATCGATATTGCGCAGAGTTTAAGAGAGAATAGAGTTAGCGGAGCACCAATTGTTGATAATGATAATAAAGTAATTGGAATAATTAGTGAAGGGGATATAATGAGGCTTCTGGAGGTTCATTCACCCCGTTTAAATCTTTTATTACCATCACCATTGGATTGGATTGAATTACCTATACGCATGAAGTATGAATTTGATGAAATAGCAGAGGATATGAATAGGGCAGCTTCAGTACATATAAGTGAAATCATGACCAAAAAAGTCATCACCATAAAGGAAGATGACGATATTTCCGACGCTGCCAAGTTAATGGATACACATAGTGTTAATAGATTACCCGTCGTAGATGATGAAGCTAAATTGTTAGGCATAGTAACACGGGGTGACCTAATAAGTGCTCTGGTGAGAATTTAAATGAGTAAAACCAAGCGCATTGCCATTTATGGTAAAGGAGGGATTGGCAAATCCACCATAGTCTCCAATATAGCCGCAGCCTACGCTGAAAATCATCAAGTACTAGTTATAGGTTGTGACCCTAAGTCTGACACCACCCGCACCTTAGTGGGAAGTAGAATACCCACAATACTAGACGTGCTTAAAGAGAAAAAGGAAGCAACCGCGGATGAAATCATCTATATTGGATATAAAGAAGTGAAATGCGTGGAGAGTGGTGGACCGAAACCGGGAGTAGGATGCGCTGGACGAGGCGTTATAGTAGCCATGAATTATTTAGAAAGAATAGGCGCATTCAATGATGAATTAGACGTGATCATCTACGATGTACTAGGTGATGTGGTATGCGGTGGATTTGCAGTTCCTTTACGTGAGGATTACGCTGATGAAGTTTACATTGTAACATCCGGAGAGTACATGGCTTTATATGCAGCTAATAATATTTGTAAAGGTATACATAAACTTAAAAGCCGTTTCGGGGGAGTAATCTGTAATTGCCGTGGCATTGAAAATGAATTAGAAATCGTAAATGCATTCGCTCGTAGAATGGATAGTAAAATTATTGGAATCATCCCCCGAAGCGAATTAGTCACGAGAAGCGAAATAGAAGCTAAAACAGTTGTAGAGAAATACCCGGAATCAGAACAAGCGAATCATTATAGGGAATTAGCTGAAACTATTTACTGTAATGAGGAATTTACAATCCCTGAGCCCATGGAAATGGATGAATTCGAAGAGTTCATGATGGGAAACGCAGATTTTAGGCGTAATTTACTAAATAAAAAATAATTAATATTATTTTTATTTTTCAAAATTTTTTTCTCCATAAAATAAACTTCATTAAAAAAAATTAATTTTCTTAAATATACGGGTAAATTAAACGATTTTTTTTCCGTTAAATTGTTTAAATCATTATGAGCCGGATTTAAACTTTTTCGATATTTTCACCACATTCGGGACAAAATTTCATGTTTTCATCAACGGTTGCATTGCATTTAGGACAGGTTTTACTTTTTTTTGCTTTAAGTCTGCTTCTTATCTCAGCATTAGAAATTCCAGGACCAGGTTTATCTTTATCAGGTTTATCCTTTGAATCGGGTTCCACGATACCAATGGGATAGATTAAACCTCTTAATCGACCTCCAAATGCTAATACGTAGGTATTAACTAATATTGAAATTAGGAAAAATTCTCCAAATCTTACAAATGCGTTAGTTCCTAAAATATTTATGGGATTAAATGCTGAAGAGATTACTAAACTCAATAATTGGGCGATTATGGTGTATATCACCAAGTAAACAAGATAATTTTTCCAGCCAATGGTTTTAATCAACTTAAATATATTTTTAAAATCGAATGCAGCTGCAAAACGATCTTGATGGGCCATGTTGGCTAATCCTATGAAGAATGCAATATTGACTATAAAACCTACAATGAGCAGAATTATCGAACCCGATGGATTTGTTATTAAATTAATCGTAGTGAACTTGTGTATTGAGGTCAATATCAGTACCACCTCGATTGGAAAAAAGTATTAATATTAGGTGCTTTATCATTTCTAAACTTCTTAGTAATCCCGGCATTTGCTACTGGATACTTTTTAAGAGTAATGGTGCGTATCTCATGTTTTAAATTAAAAGAGAAGAATACTTTAAAAAAAAATCTTTCATTAAAAAAAATTATTTGAAGAGAAACTTATTTTTTTATAAAAATTTACGAGACTTGGTAAAATAATACTCTTGGTGGTATAATAAACTATTGTAGATTTCTACACCCAAATTTTAATATTCAAATTAAATCCTCTAAATAATTCACTTTTAAACCCAATTTTTCTAAGGCATTAATAATGGAATTCTTTGAATCTATGTATTCTTTGAAGAATAAAAGATGAGATTCACATTTACAATCTGAACATCCAAAATTTTTGGCTCCGACTCCCATTTCGGCTATTTCAGATGCTATTGTACACTCCCATTTAAAGTTACCAATTGTGAAGAGGACGTCTTTGATTTCAGCATTTTCACATGCTAAAAGATAATCAATATGCCAATACAATTTTTTATCATCTCTAAGATGTCTTCTAATACGGGTTTCCAGGGAATTAAGTGCTGAGCCAACGTATACATAGTATCCGTTCTTGAAACTTTTTTCACCTAGTTTACCTATAGTAACTCTAGAATCTTGTTTTAAGTGGATTAATAGGCAATATGTACCTTTTAATGGCTTTTTATTTGACATCACCATTCCTTTCCCTTAAATTAAAAAATAAAATTAAAATTTTTTGAGATATAATTTTAATTATAAGTTATGTGTATATGAAATTTTTAATAATAAAGTAAAAAATTTAGAGATTAGTAAGGGTGAAAAATTTTATGGAATACTCTTTCATTGTTGAAGGCCATCCGAATATCACTTCAAAGCATAGAACTACTTTTGAAGTTACCATGGATGAGGATATAGGGTTAAGAGCTGATTGTATTATTGGGGTTTCATCACCTTGTAAACTAAAAGATTTACCCCGTGAATTATTAGATGCTATAAGGAGTGAGGATACTCTTATTAGAATTCAGCTTGAGACTGATAATGCTGTTGATATGATTAAGGGTTATGGGCATCCGTCGTTAACTTTGGATCATCCCTCGGATATGGTTTGCAGAAAAAGTGATTTTACTTGCGGCAGGACGTTGATGATACGTGCGGATAAAGCTGCTTGTGATCTTAAACGGGAGTTAGTAGGGGATTTGAGATCGGGTAAAACTCTTAAGGTAACGATAATAGTTGAATAAAAGTAGATTTTATAAAAAAAAGAGTGGGATGCAGGGGACGGGATTCGAACCCGCGAAGGGCTACCCCACTAGGCCCTCAACCTAGCGCCTTTGACCGCTCGACCACCCCTGCTAAAAAAAATTTAATCTAAAAATAATATTTTAATGAATTTAGCGTTAAGTATACAGTCATTTTTAGTTTTCCATATTTAAATCTTATCCCTTTAAATTATAAAATGATTTTAATTTAAATAAATATGAAAATTAAAAATTAGATAATCCCCAAATTTTTAGGGGAGAGACTTCTCATGGATGCTGTGAAAAAAACTGATGGTGGAGTGCTAGTGGATATAGATGTCTCACCTAATTCGAAGAAGTTTGAAATTTCTGGTTATAATGAGTGGAGGGGTGAGATTGAAGTGAGAATCACGTCGGTTCCTCAGAAAGGTAAAGCTAATAAGGAAATTATAAAAGAATTTTCTAAGTTAACTAAATCACTGGTTGAAATTATCTCGGGTCTTAAAAGTCGGCATAAGACTTTGAAAATTTATGATATATCTAAATCTGAGTTTTTAGAAGTTATTAAGGGGGAAATAAGGTAATAATAAATAAAATTAGAGTTATTTTTTTTATTAATAAGTCAAAAGTATTTTATAAACGTCAACACATCATCTAACAATAGAGTATTGGTTTTTTGTAGACTCCATAAAATTTTTTTAGCTTATAGTATTACTGAGTATGGGTTTAGTGTTGAATAAAAAAATTTATGAAAATCGCTTGATTTCGTGTCTTGAATTATTGAATTATGGTTTGGTAATCCTTATTTATGATCGTTAAGTGTATCTTAGCGGCACATTAGGAATTTGTAAATGAGTGGTTTTATTATTGTAACTTATTAAAGTATTAATAATAGCAATAGCAAAAAAATTTAAAGTTATAAATTTTTTTATTTTTATCTCAAAAATAAGTCCTTCAAATTATCCGGTGAGTATAATAATTCAGCTTCATTTATAGCCTTAAAATCATCATCTTTGACATAATGGAGTGTTTTGTTAATTACTTGAAGAGTGGAATTTATTAATAAACTGGGTAAACTAACTCTAACTACACCGTATTGTCTTAAATCATTAACGGAGAATTTTTCAATGTTATAGGGCATTCCAGCTGCAATACTTATGGGGCCTTTAACTTTTCTTGTAATTTGTTCAACTTCATCCTTAGTTTCCACATAGATTATAAATGCTATATCCGCCCCTGCATTTAGATACTTATTAGCACGTTTTATGGCAATCTTTAGACCTTCACTTCTATTTTCGGCTGTTTTTAAGGCGTCTGTTCGACTGTTGATTATGAAATCAGGATTTTTTTCCATTTCAGCTGTTCCACTGCGGATATTATTTTTTGAATCATTAAATCATCATCCACCACTGATACAGTATTTTTATCTCTGGGATTTGATCCTCTAAGTTAAGACCAGCTACTCCTGCATCCATAAATCTTTTCCCTGTTTCAGTTACTGCTTCAGGACCGCCATATCCATCTTCAGCATCCGCCATAATGGGAATATTCACTGATTCTACAATTCTACGCGTCCATTCAATATTTTCATCTAGAGCGACGTTAATCTCCTTTTTATAACCAGCTGCAATTGAAAAACTGTAACCTGAACATTGAACAGCTTTAAATCCTGTATTTTCAATTAATTTAGCGCTTATGGGGTTATAAGCATCGGGCATAACTAATGTTTCATCAGAATTTAAGAGTTTTTTAAGATTTTTGCTTTTATCCATACTTATTATTCCATTTAAATTTCTTTTATATATAAAAAAAAGGAAATCCTCAATCTAATTCAATAAATTAAAAAAAAGAGTATGATTCAGGGGATTTTTTAGTTTAAGGTTAATTTATTAATGAATTCTTTGTTTGCTATGTACCATTCAATTGTTTCACGCATAGCATCTTCAAAACTCCATTGTGGTTTCCATCCGAGTTCTCTGATTTTGGATGAGTCTAATGAGTAACGGCGATCATGTCCTAATCGGTCATCCACATATTTTATCAGACTTTCAGATTTGCCTAGGATTTCTAATATTAGTTGGGTTATTTCTAAGTTGGTTTTTTCGTTTCCACCGCCAATATTGTAAACTTCTCCTAATTTTCCATTGTTTAATACAACATCTATACCGAGAGAGTTGTCTAACACATATATCCAATCTCTAATATTCTGACCGTCACCGTATACGGGTAGTGATTTATCATTCATAGCATTCATTATGAATAGTGGGATTAATTTTTCAGGATATTGATAGGGTCCGAAGTTATTACTGCTTCGGGTAATAAGAACTGGTATATCATAGGTCTTGTAATAGGCTTTTACTAGTACATCTGCTCCGGCTTTACTTGCTGAGTAGGGGCTGCTGGGATCAATATTGCTGTTCTCAGTGAAAGATCCATTATCTATACTACCATATACCTCATCCGTGGAGATTTGGAGATACTTCTCTACATCATACTTCCTCGCGTATTCTAGGAGATTATAAGTGCCCAGTACATCTGTTTTAACAAAAATGCTAGGGTCTTCTATTGATCTATCAACATGCGTTTCTGCGGCAAAATTCACTACTAAATCACAGTCTTTCATAGCAATCTTAACATCATCTTCGTTTCCGATATCTCCTTTTATAAACTGGATTTCACCAAGTATTTCCTTTAGATTAGCCTTATTCCCAGCGTAGGTGAGTTTATCTAGAACTGTAATTTCATAATCATAATTATTATAGATGTAATGAGTGAAATTAGACCCAATGAATCCGGCTCCACCTGTTATTAAGATCTTCATAGTATCAATCACCTTTATTTAACAATTTAAATAAATTTATCCTATTTTGTTTTTATCCATGGCTTTTACCTGGCGTTAATAACCAATCATATGGAATTTCCTTGGTATCTGCAGGTAACCGGTATTCATCAGGCTCATCGTAATTGTAAGGTAAAGTGGGTACACTTATAAAGTAAGCTGTTTCTGTGCCAATACCCTTGAAACCGTGATATACAAATGGGGGAACGCTGATGAGCATTGGATTTTTCTCACCCACGAAGAATTCATTCAATTCCTTGTAGGTAGGTGAATCCTCCCGAGCATCGTACAGGGCAACCTTCATCATACCATGAATACATGTAAAATTATCGGTTTGTTTTTTATGCATATGCCAAGCCTTAACTACTTCAGGATAAGCTGTGGTAACGTAAACTTGCCCGAAATCATTATAAATTTCATCATCATTGCGTAATATTTCCATTAGCCAACCCCTTTCATCCGCTATGACTCTGAGTTTTTTTGTTTTTACACCATCTATCATTAAAAAAGCCCACCTTTAATATTTGATTCTACAAAATTTTATATAATTCTATACTTATTAAAACATTATCCAATGATAAACGTTACATTTTATGGGGTGTATTTTTTCAGGGATGAATAATAATAAATATTTTATTTTTAGTAAATGAACTTAAGTTTTATAACCAAAAGTTAAGTAATAAAAATAAATTTTAAAGAATTAAAAAAAAAGATATGGATGATGAAAAATATGAAGGGATTAATTTTATCTGGAGGGCATGGAACCCGGCTGCGGCCTTTAACTCACACCGGCCCTAAACAACTTATTCCAATTGCAAACAAGCCAGTATTATTCTACGCGATAGATGATCTTAAAGAAGCTGGGGTAACTGATATAGGCCTTATATTAGGAACTAACATGCCAGAGAAGGTTATGGAAGCGGTGGGTGATGGTTCAAAGTTTGGAGTGAAGATTACATATATTATGCAGGGTGAACCTAAAGGATTAGCTCATGCTGTAATGGTAGCTAGGGATTTCATTGCTGATGATTCATTTATCATGTATTTAGGGGATAATATACTTAAATCTGGTATAAATGAATTTGTGGAAGGCTTTCAGGATTCAAATTACCAGGCCCGTATATTACTCCAGCAAGTGATAAATCCCCAGCAATTCGGTGTGGCTGAATTAAATGGGAAGGGGCATGTGTTAAATTTAGTGGAGAAACCCCGAAAGCCTAAAAGTGACTTGGCATTAGTGGGTATTTATCTTTTCAAATCATCCATATTTGAAGCTATAAGTAATATTAAACCATCTTGGAGGGGTGAGTTGGAGATCACTGATGCTATTCAGGAACTTTTAAACTCCGAACTTAAAGTGGATTCTCATATAGTCAAAGGTTGGTGGAAGGATACAGGCAAACCAGAAGATGTTTTAGATGCTAATCACCTTATATTAGATGTTTTAAAACCATTAAATGAGGGTGAAATTGAGGATGGAGCTAAAATCAGTGGACGGGTCTCTATAGGTAAAGGCACTCTGGTTAAAGAGAATAGTGTAATCCGTGGGCCGGTGATTATTGGAGAAAACTGTGAAATAGACGCTTATATTGGACCATACACTTCTATAGGTGAAAATAGTAGAATAACTGGTGGAGAAATAGAATCTTCTATAGTAGTGGGAGATGCGGTTATTCAATGTGATGAAAGGATAGTGGATAGTCTTATAGGTAATCATTGTCATATTGTTTCAGGGGAGAATAATCTTCCTAAGGGTCGTCGATTTGTTATAGGCGAAAATTCTTTAATAAATCTGTAAAAAATTTCATCGAATTAAATCTACACTTCTTTTTCAATTGGAAATTGGGAAAATAGTTATATGTAAAAAATGCTTATAATTAATAGAATAAAAATATAATTTAAGCTCAAATAAAAAGAGTTGGAGTAATAAATTAGGTAATTTTATATTTTAAACAAATTAATAAATTTTTTTAGTTAACTCGTGATAGATTATGAATTAAAAAATTTTTTAAATTAATTATACATTTTATAATAAAATTTGATTAAATTATGGGACTTACAGTAGGTGAATATTGATATGAAAGCTGTTATACCTGCCGCTGGCCTGGGTACTAGATTCTTGCCAGCTACTAAAGCGCAACCCAAAGAAATGTTACCTGTTTTTAACAAACCTACCATACAATATGTTGTTGAGGAGGCTGTCGCCTCTGGAATTGATGATATATTGATTATAACGGGTAAGGGAAAGAGATCAATTGAGGATCATTTTGACCGTTCATTTGAACTGGAATACTTCCTCCGGAACTCTGGAAAGATGGATCGTTTATCAGAAATTGAAGCCATCTCTGATATGGCGGATATTTATTATGTGAGACAGAAAATGCAGAGAGGATTAGGAGATGCAATATCATGTGCTAAAAAGCATATTGATGGGGATCCCTTCGCAGTACTTTTAGGTGATACGATAACTCAATCTAATATTCCCTGCACTAAACAACTTCTCGAAACTTTTTATAAGTATCAATCATCTACAATCGCTATAGAGAGGGTTCCAGATGAGAGGATAGAGAGGTATGGTATAATTAAAGGCACGGAAATCTCTGAATCCGTTTATAGAATTGAGGATATGGTGGAAAAACCCACTTTGAAGGAGGCACCTTCGAATTTAGCTATAACGGGTAGATATATACTTGTCCCTGAAATTTTTGATCATATTGAAGATATCCCTCCAGGAGTGGGTGGAGAGATTCAACTTACTGATGCAATGAGGTTAATGGATGAAATGTATGGTTACGTGTTAGATGGTAAAGTTTATGACATTGGTAACACGGTGGAATGGCTTAAAAGTTCAATAGAAATAGCCCTTAAAGATGAAAGCGTGAACTATGAGTTAAGGCAATATTTAAAAGAACTTTTAATGGATTAAAAAAATAAATGAATTCCATTAATTACTTGTAAATTTAATTTTATAGAGGTAAATTTTGGAATCAGAGTTTAATAAAATTTAATTTTTAATTACAATCAAATTTTAATTTTCCTAATTTTTTAGTTCATAACTAAATTTATATAAATATCATCAGTGAATAAAATTATAAATAAAAATAAAATTTTTGTTGATAAAAATTTAAAATAATAGTATTATTAGGAAATAGTGATTTAATGAAGATTTCAATTGTCATTCCAGCCCTTAACGAAGAAGACATAGTGGGTAAAACAGTTAAATCTGTGCCAATAGATGAATTAAAAGAGAAAGGACTTGAAACTGAAATAATTGTAGTGAATAACGCATCAACAGATAACACGGCAGAGGAGGCTAGTGAAGCTGGTGCAAGAGTTGTGTATGAGGAGAAGAGAGGATATGGTAATGCTTATTTAAGGGGATTTAAGGAAGCTCAGGGTGAGGTAATTGTAATGGGAGATGCAGACGGAACTTATCCTCTTAATACAACTTATGAATTCATCCAACCTATATTAAAGGGCGAAGCTGATTTTGTAATGGGATCCAGACTTAAAGGAGATATAAAGAAAGGAGCCATGCCACCTCTTCATAGGTACATCGGAAATCCCTTTCTTACTTGGATGTTAAATTCACTATTCTCAACGGGAATATCCGATGCTCATTGTGGTATGAGGGCTATTAAAAAAGAAGCACTAAATAAATTAAAATTACGTAGTGGTGGGATGGAATTCGCATCAGAAATGGTTATTGAAGCATCTCGGGAAAACCTTAAAATAACTGAAATCCCAATCACTTACTATCCCCGCGGAGGCGAATCAAAACTCAGCTCTTTTGCAGATGGATGGAGGCATTTAAGATTCATGATGCTCTACCGACCTACACCCTTCTTATTGGTGCCGGGATTGGTAGTATTACTTTTAGGTATAACCTTAATGATCGGAGTATCATTACTGAGACAATCCAGATGGAATTCAATGATATTGGGCAGTCTACTACTAATAGTTGGATACCAAATGCTCCTTGCATGGATTCACTTCGGGGCTTTCGGAGAGTCTTATGGGGTCTCTCATACTTCTAAAACGATTAAAAAGTTCATGAGTTACCACTCCCTAGGAAGGGAACTGCTTCTGGGATTGATACTACTACTTGCTGGAGTAGCTGTGGGAGTTAATGTTCTTTTAGCTTGGAGTGCGGCTGGGTTTGGAGGATTATACTTAACTTGGAGTGCAATAATGGCTCTGGTACTATGTATATTGGGAATCCAAACTATTTTCTCCGGGATATTCTTGAGTTTGATGCTCTTGAATAATAATTATAAATAATTAAAAATAAAATTTTTTTTGAGGGATTTCCTGAATGAAGATAGCTTATGTTTACGATGCAGTTTACCCCTGGGTTAAGGGAGGAGCTGAAAGAAGGATTTATGAATTGGCGAGAAGGTTAATTCAAAATGGTCATGAAGTTCACTGGTATGGTGTAGGTTGGTGGTGGCCTGAAGAAGGTCAAAATGATATTGAAATGGATGGTATCAAACTGCATGGGGTTTGTGGACCTGTTGAACTTTATAATGGTGATAGAAGATCTATTAAAGAAGCTATTTATTATGCATTGAAGCTTTACCCAAAATTGAGGGGTGAAAATTTTGACATCATTGATTGTCAGGGATTTCCTTTCTTTTCATGCTTCACATCTAAAACTTATTCATTATTCCGTAAATCATTTCTAGTAATAACTTTACATGAAGTTTGGAATCAATATTGGTACGAATATTTGGGAAGTATTGGTATATTCGGTAAACTATTAGAGAATTTAATGGTTAATTTAACAGATAATATTATTTCTGTATCCAGTACAACTAAGAATGAACTTCATAAAATTAAGCCAGCTGAAAAGTCAGTGATTATTCCCAATGGCATTGACTTTAAAGAAATAACTGGAACAAGTCCTTCAATTAAAAAATCAGATGTTATATTTGCAGGGAGACTTATAAAAGAGAAAAATACGGATTTACTCCTTAAAGCACTGGTTCAAGTAAAAAAAAGTCTTCCTGATATTAAATGTTTTATCATTGGAGATGGTCCTGAAAAAAATAATCTGGAAATTTTAAGGGATGATCTAAATCTTAACGGGAATGTGAAATTTCTGGGTTTTTTAGAGGATCAAAGTTTAATATCCCATTTAAAGTCTTCAATGGTCTTTGCACTACCTTCGACTCGTGAAGGATTTGGTATGGTTGTTTTAGAGGCTAATGCTTGCGGTTTACCTGTAGTAGTGATTGATCATCCTATGAATGCATCAATAGATCTTATAAAAGATAATATAAATGGCTTTATCGCTGAATTTTCGGAGAATTCCCTGGCAGATAAAATATTAGAGGGTATAAATGGAAAGAATATGATGAAGGATTCTTGTATAGATTTTGCTAGAGGATATGATTGGGATGAGATAGTGAGGGATCTAGAGGATTTTTACCTAAAGGTGTTAAATTCCAACTAGATTCATATTATAATTTTTTTATATGGTTAAATTTGAGATTAAGCTTTTATTATTTAGGGGACGGATGATGAATGAAAATAGTACAGACGCCTGTAAGGTTTTATCCATTCATAGGTGGTGTGGAAAATTATGTGTATTATCTTTCCAAGGAATTAGTTAAACGGGGATATCAGATAAAGGTTATATGCGCTAATGAGCCTCAATCAATAAATAAAGATAATATTGAGGGAATACAGGTTAAAAGATTATCTTATCTGGGTAGAATCGCTAACACTAATATCACTCCTGAACTTCCTATAATATTATCCCTGGAAGATTATGATATTATTCATACTCATATTCCCACCCCGTGGAGTGCTGATTGGAGTGCTATATCATCAAAAATTAAAAATAAACCTTTAGTGGTTACTTATCATAATGATATAATTGGTGATGGTATTTCTAATTACATTGCTCGCTTTTATAACTATACCTTCCTTAAATTATTACTTAAACGGGCGGATAAGATCATTATAACTCAACCCAGTTATCTTAGGTCATCTGCTTATTTAAGGGACTATCAGGATAAGATTGAAGTAATTCCTAATGGTGTTGATGTAGATAAATTCCAGCCAAAAAAAACCTTAAATAATGAGAATGACTATAATATTTTTTTCTTGAGTCTTTTAGATGAATTTCACCTTTATAAAGGATTAGACTATTTATTAAAATCGCTTCAAACAGTTAAAAAAGAAATACCTAATCTAAAACTGATAGTGGGTGGTAAAGGCGTTTTAGTCGATTACTATAAGAAAATAGCTGTTTCAATGGGATTAGGGGATAACGTGGAGTTTACAGGTTTTATATCTGACGAAGATATAGTTGAGTATTATAATCAAGCAAATGTTTTTGTGCTACCCTCCATCTCCTCTTTACAAGAGGGGTTTGGGATAGTGGCATTGGAGGCGTTATCTTGCCAGACACCTGTTATTACCACTGATATTGTAGGGGTGGCGGAGGATCTAATTGAAGTTAATAGTGGATTAGTAGTACCTGCTAAAGATTCTGTTAAACTTGCAGAAGCAATAATTACTATACTTAAGGATAAAAAATTACAAATAGAGATGGGTAAACGCGGAAGAGAACTGGTAATGGAAAAATACACTTGGAAGAGAGTGGCTAGTAGCATGGAAAAACTATATAAGATTATATTCTCAAACTAACTTTAAATTATATGTACTAATTTTTGAGATGTTAATATTTAGAGATTATCGAAATAAGCTATCAATACTATGTTCAAATATTTGAACAATTCCAAAATGTAGTTATATGGCATTAAATACTTGGAGAATACGTTAAAAAATGTTGGAAATAAATAAATTTAAGATTAGTGACTGGATATTATTAGTAATACTCTTGCTTTTCCTTACGGATCTATCCATCATTTTCAATATACCTATTCTGCGACCAGCGTTATCTTTTCTATTTTTCACTTTCATCCCAGGAATCTTGATTCTCCAGATATTAAGGTTAAATAAGATAGATTTACTCAAAAAAATTGTTTTAGGAGTGGGATTGAGTATATCTTTCCTAATGATCATTGGCATCATTTTAAACACTTTATATCCAATCTTAACCATGCCATTATCCTTAAATCCAGTTTTAATCACCTTAAACATTTTTATAATCTTATTATCAGCAACTGCTCATCAGCATAACAGTAAAACTCTTAACTTTAAGGATATTATTAACTATAAATCCTCTTTGAAGGGTAAATTATTATCCCCAATATTTTTTCCTTTTTTATTTCCATTATTAACTGTTCTGGGAACTTATTTGATGAATATCAGCCAGAATAATATTTTACTTTTAATTATGCTTCTTTCAATACCTTTATATCTTATTGCAGTGATTTATAATAGGGATAGGATTCATCCTGTAACGTATCCCCTGGCATTGTGGCTTATTGGTTTAAGCATACTCTTAATGTATGGTTTAACCTCTTACCATATTACAGGTATTGACGTACATTTAGAGTATTACTGCTTCCAACTCACTCAACTTACTTCACATTGGGATTTAAACGCTTTTTATAATGCATTCAACGCATGTTTAAGCATAACTATACTCCCTCAAATTTATCAGGTTCTCTCCGGGTTGAATGGAGAGTATGTTTTTAAATTATTCATGGCGATCATAGGCTCTGTAACTCCGCTAATAATTTATTCAGTGGCAAGGAGATACCTTGATAGAAAATATGCATTTTTAGGTGCACTTCTATTTATTTTCCAGTTATTCTTCATTAATTTATTAGGCGCAGTTAGACAGGAAATAGCTACAGTTTTCTTTTTCTTAACAGTTCTCCTGGTTTTTGAATTTGAAATGAATAAATGGACTCGGAAACTACTTATAATTTTATTCTTATTCGCTACATTAATTTCACATTACTCTACAGCTTATGTCGCTTTTATACTCGTTCTACCCATTCTATTATGGCCATTCTTCGATAAATTAATCAGGGAGAGAAGATTGCAATTCACCAACTTTGATGTAATCCTTATTTCCTTAGTAATTATAATGATCTGGTACGTTTTAGTTGCTAAAGTACAGTTTGCAAGCGGTGCCCAGGCAGTAACTCAGACAATCCAAACGACTGCCGGTGGTGTAGGACAATCAGCTTTGATATCTACTAGGGGAGCTTATGTATTAGGTGTTCTGGGGGTAGTGCTTAAATCTCTCCCAAACACTGTAAGTGTTATTGCGAATGATTTAATATTCGCAACCATACTGGTGGGTTTACTTGGCATTATGAGGAAATTCCGTTATTATCATGAAAAGTTTAAGATGCAATTTCTTATAGGAATAGGAATATCCATCGTATTAATGGTTTTATTTGTTGTTCTGCCTTATATTTCCATAGCCTATGATGCGGTTAGGTTATTTTTCCAGTTAATCATATTTTTAGCACCAGTCTTTGTTATAGGTGGGATAGTAATAGCTAGAGTTATTAAAAAACCGAAATGGGATGTTTACATTCTCTTAATATTATTATTATTTTTGTTTTCATGCAGCACTTACTTGCAGTATAGTTTATTAGGTGTACCATATTCACCTGATTTCGAGAATAATAGTATCGTACGACAGGAGACTTTTATTTATAATAGTGAATTAGTATCGGCTCAGTGGCTGAATCAGAATAGAATAGATAATCTAACAATATATTCTGATGAAAATGCGGTTCCGCGGTTTTCAACAGCGTATGGTACACATGTTGGTAATTTCAGTATAAATAGTACTTTATTTGAATGGAATAAAACTATAGATCATGGTTACATTTACTTAGGTTATGTTAACGTAAATAATCATGAAGTTATTGAAGTAGGTAATGACATTAATCGAATGAGTATTGTACCTTACTCTTATCTATTCACGGGTAAGAGTAGAGTTTACGATAATGGGGGAAGCCAAATATGGTGGTAGATGGTAAAACTAAAATATTATTCGTTCATCATACGGCCATGTGGTTTCGAAGGCCATTTTTTCATGATTTAAGTAAATTTTATGATGTTGAATTCATATTCACTAATGTAGAAAGTTATAATAAAACATATGACACACAATTTTCTCAAAGTAATATACCTGGAATGGATGATTTAAATTATAGGGTGATTAATAAAAGGTTGGGTATAGCTTGGGGAGCAATACGAAGAGCTATGGGGGAGTATGACATATTTCTTGGGGGTAGTTGGGATACACTTACTGATGTGATAGAAACCCTATTATATTTCTTTATTGTAAAGCTTAAAAGGCGTCCATTCATTTTATGGAGGGAGGATTGGGATTGGAATGTTCAATCATCTAAAAGAAGAATGGTTAAATTTTTAGCAGGTTTTTTGAGTAGAAATGTTGATGCAATTCTAGTTCCTGGCAGTAAAAATGAGGAATTTTTCACTTTACTCGGAGTTTCGCCGGAGAAAATATTTATAATGCCCAATGTGAGTAATTTAACCTTTAAAGAAGAGGATTACAATAATCAGATTAAGATACGCCAGATGATGGGTTTGAATGATGAAAAAGTTATATTATTTGTAGGACGACTCATTAATCTTAAGGGAGTACAATTTCTTCTTAATGCATTTTCAAAACTCCGGAAGAAAATGGATAATATAGTATTGGTTATTGTAGGGGATGGATCATGTCACGAAGAATTGGAAAACTTATCCATGAATCTACAAGTGGATGATAAAGTTCATTTCAGGGGTAATGTGGATAATGAACTGCTAGGCGGATATTACCTACTCTGCAATGTCTCCGTGGTACCTTCAATCACCACTCATCATGCCGATGCCAGTCCACTAGTGGTTAATGAGGCCATGTACTTCGCGAAGCCTGTGGTTACCAGCGATGCCGTGGGAAACACTTTCATGATCCAAAATGGTGTGAATGGGTATGTAGTGCCTGAGAGAAATCCAGAAGCTCTTTGTAATGCATTATATAGAATATTATCCGACGTTGAACTTGAAAAGAAAATGGGTGAGGCTTCAAAAAAAATTATTAATGAAGGATTCACTTATCAAAATATGATAAATGGTTTTAATCAAGCAGTAAATTACTTAAATTTAAATAAGGCATCAACAAAATAGGTTTATTTTTGAATAAGACTTAAAGTTTATTTTATCTTTTCATTATAACCATTAAGTATATTTTAATTATCTGGATTAAATATAAGGGTAGATACCAGTAGTAATGAGGATTATGTGCTTTGAGAAATGTTAGATTTGATTTTATATCCATTAATGCTCTCTTGATGGAATCTGAACTCCTCTTTTTCCTCGATACTCCTTCTTTATGCCATATATGACTATTTAAAACTATAATTGTATTGTAACCCTGTTCTTTAAGGAGTATTGCTAAGTCAATATCTTCACAACCAAAGAAGAGTTTTTCATTCAAAAATTTAATAGGCGCATCCCCTATTTTCATCATCAACGCCGCTCCGGAAACCCAATCACATTCAATAATATTCCCTGAATAATCTTCAGGATTACTCATATCTATCAAATCATAATATCCTGGATATCTGGAGATATCAACTATTCCACCTAAATTAGCCACCACATCATTCCGCCCATTACATTCATAATAATATATAATAGGACCTAAAATGCCAATATTCACATCTTCTTCAGCTGACTGGATCATTTTAGTTAAAAAATCAGAGTTAACTACGGTATCATTATTCAACAATAATACATAGTCAGGATTGAGATTTTGGAGAGCATATTTTATGGCAATATTATTTCCTTTAGCGAAGCCATAATTCTCATCATTTTTTATAAGGGTGAGTAGCCGATTCGATGGCAAATCCAAATCTTCTACAATTTCTGTATTAGATTCTGACTCTTCTTTGTTGAGTAGTTTGATTTTAATTGGTTTATTATTTCTTTGATATTGGAAAAATGGGGATTGTACTATTATTTCACCTTGACAATATTCCCTTATCTTCTGGATGGAATGATCCTCAGAGTGATTATCCACTACTATCACTTTAAAATTGGGATAACTAATCTGAAAGATGGATTCCAGACATTCTAGGGTGTCAGGCCAGCCATTCCAGTTTAGAATTATAATTGCCACCAAAGGATTCATAAGTATTAATCCTCCCAAAATTTAGATTATTAATTATAAATTTGTGATTTATTTAAAATTGTTATTTTCTTTTTTTTTAATTTCAGGATTTAGCCATAATTAATAAAAAATATACTTTTAAAAATTTTTAAATAAGATTTCATAAGCATATCGAAGTATTCACTTGTATTAACATTATTTTTACCTATTAAACTTCCTATGAGAACAAATAGTCCCTCTTTAAGGAGTATTAGGAGGAATAAAAATTTATGAGTAGAACTTCCATAGCGTGTCACATAATCCGCTGTATTTTTAGTGCTTAAGGTAGTCATCTCTGGAAGAACGGATTTTCTGGTGATTGATCGACCTCTTTTATGGTATACTATTGCTTTGGGAGCATAAATAGCCTTCCAATCATTATTATAGGCCCTCCATGATAAATCAGCATCTTCACCCAGAGTAACATAACTCGTGTCTAGAAGACCAATCTCTAGAAGCATTTCTTTATTGTAAAGTGCTGCTGCTGCCATGGCACCCATAACCTCCTTATGTTGATCATACTGGCCATGATCCACTTCTCCATGACCCCTATCTACTATTCTTCCCCAGCTAAGCACATGTCCAGTTGAATCAATAATATGGGGATTGTAAGCGTTTAATAGTTTTGCACCAACAATTCCTGTCTTATCATAAGTTTCAGTAGCTATCACCATTTCATCAAGGAATCTTGGATCAACTATAGTGTCATTATTTAAAAGTAAAATATGTGAGGGGTTTAAATTTTTAAGAGCGAATCGTATTCCTATATTATTTCCCTCGGCGAATCCATAATTCTCATCATTTTTGAGGAGTATAAGTTTTCGACTCAGCAAATTTGAATCGTCTCTTTTATGAAGATAGTTATGTGTTTCTTGATTAGAGAATTCGATTAATTTTATTGGTTTGTTTTTATTCATGTAATTGAAGAACTTTGATTTTACTTCTAATTTACCTTTACAGTATTCTCTTATTTTTTGGATTGATCCATCCTCGGAGTGATTGTCTACTAATATAACTTCAAAGTTAGTGTAATTTATTTGGTAAAGGGATTCCAGGCATTCTATAGTATCTTTCCAGCCGTTCCAGTTCAATATAATGATTGTAATTAGGGGATTCATATTTTTAATTCACATAATTTAAGTTACAATATTCTTAATGTATTAAAAAAAATTTGTTAAAGAGAAAGTTTATTCTGTGATTTGATTTTAGAATCTATTACATGATTCAAGTGCCATAGTAATCTGCTTCCAGCTTGTTCCAACGTCCAAAATTCTTGAACGGTTTTTATTGAATTTTTAGACATTGTATATCTTTTAAACTCTTTTAAAAGGAGTTCTCTAGTAGCTTCGGCAAATAGAGTTTCGTCACGTTCCGTGTGCAACCCTGTTTTCCTGTGAACCACGGTTTCTCTTACACCACCTTCTTTAACAGCCACTACTGGTGTACCGCAACTCATAGCCTCCAGAGGGACTAAACCAAATGGTTCCATGTAAGGAGCATAGAGGACTAATTTAGCCTTATTATAAAGCAAAACCAATTCATCATCATTAATAAGTTCCAATATCTCTAGTTCTACTTTTAAATGTGAAGATAATTGTTCCAAATGGGCTTTCCATTCTGGTTCAGAATAATTTGAAACTATGACTAGTTTGGGGCGTATATTAGGCTCAATCAATGCAAGGGATCTGATCATGAAATCATAACCTTTAGAAGGTCTGCAACTACCCACGGAAAGTACGAATTCCTCTTCAGGGACTTCATATGGTCGGAATAATTTGGTGTCAATCCCAAGATAGGATACAAAGGAATTAACACCGTAAACACGTAATATGGATTCTCTGGTGAAGTATGAATTAGTTAAAATGTAATTAGCATATGATATATTTTGTTTATCTATTTTTAGATCCACGTTATCTGAATAATCATAAATCATTCTCTTTACAGGATTCTGTTGTTTTTTACGTTGGGATACAACTTCTAGGATAGCTTCATTACGAGGTGGTTGTGGACAGTAATAAATCATGGGTTTTGTAACATATTTAAGGAAAAATGGTGACATAGTGTACTGATCCTGTTCACTTAATACTACATCATAATCTCCCGAATTTATTATTTTAGCTATCTTTTCCTCAGTTCTTTCCAAGTCCCATAAGGATATTGATTTTAATTGAGGTGGCAAATATTTGACGGTGGAATATATGGATCCTTTGATGGTTTGTTCCACGGGGAAGATTTTTAAACTATTTGCCACATCTTTAAGGGGTAAAAAATCTTCGTTAGCTGTGATTGGAACTAGAACATCTACGATATGTCCTTCCTTATTCAGGTAATCTACAAAACCATGTAAGGCTCTTTTAGCTCCTCCACTGGGTAAATTATGGAAAACAGCGATTTTCATTAGATATTCAACTCTAAAATAATTATTTTTAATATTATCTTATTTATTTATAGGAATTATTTAAATTTTAGATTCTGAGTCCATCAATTGTTCCTGTAAATAAAGATTTAAACATAGGCCAATCCCTGCGGTATATTAATTGATACCCTGATTCTATTAGAACTTCCTTTAAATAATAGGATAAAAATTTATGATAAACCGTTTTACTAGCATGTTTTCTCACGAAGTAAAGCCGGTTCCGATTATGATAATAGGTTTTAAAATAATTTTTACTTGAAGCGCCATATTTATGCCATATTTTAGATTTAAATGTATAAACGGATTTATAATCTGCCTCTCGTCCATTGAAGCACCAATCCACATCTTCCCAGTACATGAAATAATTAGTATCCATGAGACCTATTTCTTCTATTACACTTGCCTTAACTAATAAACAGACTCCACCTACATAATCTAATTCCATTAACTGATCTAAATTTCCATTATCCTCCTGATTAAAACCTATTTCATGTGATTCACCGCGCTGGAAATCTATATTACCCCCACCAGCTGCTTGAATCCTGTTACTTTTATCATAATAATAAGTTTTAGGGCCAACAAAACCTATTTTTTCTTCAGATTCTGCCGTTACTATCAGTTCATTTAGGAATTCAGGGTCTACTACAGTGTCATTATTTAAAAGTAGAATATAATCGGATTTAAGATTTTTAAGAGCGAATCGTATACCGATATTATTGCCCTCAGCGAATCCATAATTACCATCATTCTCAATGAGAAAAAGTTTACGATACTGTGGATTTAGATTCTTTTTTTGATTGGATTCTTTTTCAGACTCTTGATTAGTGTATTCGATTAATTTAATAGGTTTATTCCAAGTTTGATACTGGAAGAATTCTGATTGCACTTTTATTCTTCCATTACAATAATCCTTTATTTTTTGGAGTGATTGGTCTTGAGAATTATTGTCCACAATTATAACATTATAGTCAGTGTAGGTGATTTGATAGATGGATTCCAAGCATTCTAGTGTATCTCGCCAATTATTCCAATTCAAAATGATAATGGAAACTAAAGGGATCATGATAATCAGAATTATTATTATTTCTTTTTTTGGGGAAAAATTTGAGTATTTTTTAAGGTTAATTTTTTTATGAACTTGATATTTAAATCATTAAAAATTATTTTGGATTTAAGATGTTTATTCATTAATTTAGAATTTGACTGAGTTAAATGTTTTAAAGAAGATTGTAAAAGTTCAGATTAATTCATCAATTAACGTTATTTTTTATAATAGTTATTTATATGTTGATTTTTCAAAATTTATATAGAATGAAATCTCATTAACTTTAGGATTTATGTTACATTTTTGGAGATTTTTTATGGGAAATGACCAACCTAAACTATCTGTAATTATATTAAATTATAAAAATGCTGAATTAACAGCCAAGTGTGTTGATTATTTAGATAGAGCTTCAAAAGAAGCTGCAATTTATACTGAGATAATTATTGTAGATAACAGTGCCAAAGAAACTGCTGCTCTTCTGAAAGAATTATTAAATGGATCCGTTAAGATCATAGAAAATCAGGAAAACATGGGATTTTCTAAAGCCAATAATCAAGGTATTAGTGTAAGTAGAGGAGAATATGTTTTGCTTTTAAATAATGATGCGTTTGTTAATCCTGAAGTTTTGAAGGTAGGTATCAGATTTTCAGACGATCATCCAAAATGTGGGATTTGGGCTCCAAAACTGGTGGGGGAAGATGGGGCTTTTCAAATGTCCTGTGCTCATCTACCTTCTCTTAAAGGTTTAATAATCGAATACTTGTTTTTTAGAAGTTATGACCGGTATTCTGACTCTGAATTCTGGAGTGGACCTACTGAGGTTGGTGCAGTTATAGGTGCATTTATGCTTATAAAAAGATCTGTCATAGAAAATATCGGAATGCTAGATGAAGATTTCTTTTTTACGGTTGAAGATATTGACTATTGCTACAGAGTTAATAAAGCTAATTATTCAATTTTTTATGATCCAACAGTAAGTATGGTGCACTTAGTATCCGCTTCTCAGAAAAAAGGAACAGAATATCCTGAACTCCATTCAAATCGAGTTTTATACTTTAAAAAAAATGTAGGAATTATTTCGGGCATTCTTTCGGGAATAATAATTAAGAGTGGACTAGCTTTAAGGAATATTTTGTAGAAATATATCAGGAATACTCCAATGATTCTTTTTATCTTAATATCTAGCAGATGATATCCAATCTCGTCCTATTGATGCACTGAGAGGTTAGGATTCTCCCAAAAAAGAATATTTGTCTCGTTAATAATCGTGAACAAACCTAAATTATGTGATAAACTACAAATAAATTTATGAGATTGAATAGATTTATAATTTAAATAGTCTATTTATTATAATCAAACCAATAAAAATTCTATAAATTATTAGTTTATACTAGTTTAGATACTCCTTATTGAATATTTATTTATGTAAAATGATTAAAAGATTAAAATATAGATGTGATTTCTTATGGACAGTTCTAAAAGACCAAATTACGTTTGTATATTCCCTAATCTTTTAAATTTTCAATTAATAAAGGATGTAGGAATGATACCATATACTATGGCTAAATATTTTAATTACAATGCTTTAATCGTCACGTATAATAACGATAAATATAGTTATTTAGATCAATATATGAAAGATGAAAATTTTAACTTAAATTTCATTAAAAAGAGATTTAATAATCAAAGATATGATATCATAATATATTTAATACTTAAATCCAGAAATATAGATATTCTACAAGTATTTCATTTTCATGATACGTTGAACATGTTAATTTACTTCTTGATTTATAAATCATTAAATAGGAATGGTAAAATATATGCTAAATTAGATGCTGATTACAATTTAACCTCTTTCCTAGTGGAGGACAACGGTTTCTGGCCTTTCGTACGTAATTTTATTCTAAAATATCTTGTAGATTGTTTGAGTGTAGAAACTGATCAAAGTTATCAAAGATTGATTAACAGCAAATTAAATTATGCAGGCAAACTTATCTGTATGCATAACGGTTTTGATATTCTGTTAAATGGAGATGATTTCAAGATTGGTGGAAAGAAAAATTATATAACAACAGTGGGACGCTTAGGATCAAAGGAAAAGGCTACTGAAATATTATTGGAAGCATTTTCAAAAATTAAGAACCTAAAAAACTGGAAATTAATATTAATTGGTGAGTTTGAAGAACAATTTCAAGATTATGTTTGTAAATATTTTAAAAAATATCCCCATTTACGGGAAAAAGTGATTTTTACAGGTTTTATAGAAGATCGAAAAAAAATTTACCAATATTATTCAGAAACAAAGATATTTTGTTTCACATCCCGAAGGGAGAGTTTCGGGATTGCCCTTGTTGAAGCAGCTTATTTCGGTGATTACTTGGTTTCAACCGATGTTGGAGGAGCTAAGGATGTTTTAAAAGTGACCAATTATGGTGAATTAATTGAAATAGACAACGTTAATTTATTGGCGAATAGATTAGGGGATTTAATAGAAAATTGGCAGAAATATGAAAATGATCCCCATCAAAAAATGAATTTGATAGAAGAGAATTTTAGCTGGCCACATTTGTGTAAAAAACTTTATAAAAAAATTAATGAATAGACATGATAGTGATTAAAAATGAAAATTACAGTGATAGGAGCAGGATATGTTGGATTGGTTACAGCAGCTTGTTTTGCAGATTTAGGTAATCAAGTTTTATGTGCCAAAAAAACTTCAAAAAATTTAGATAAACTTAATAAAGGCATATCACACATTTATGAGCCTGGGTTAAGTGAAATCCTAAAAACAAACATAGAAAAAGGCCGAATAGAATTTACCAATGACATAAAAAGAGCGATAGATTTTAGTGATATAATTTTTATTTGTGTAGGTACCCCACAAAGCGATTCTGGGAAGGCAGATTTATCTCAAGTAGAAGACGTTGCTCGGCAAATTGCAGAGAACCTGGATAACTATAAATTGATTGTTGAGAAGTCCACCGTACCAGTGAACACGCACCAGTGGGTTAAAAAGACGATAAAAAGATATTCTAAAGATAATATTGAGTTTGACGTGTCCTCTAACCCTGAATTTTTAAGGGAGGGTACAGGAGTCTATGATTTCAATAATCCAGATAGAATTGTAGTAGGAGTTGAAAGCGAAAAGGCTAGTACGATATTCAAAGAACTTTATAGATCTTTTACTGAAAAAGGTAGTACTCTATTGATAACCACGCCTGCCGCAGCAGAACTTATAAAACACGCATCTAATTCTTTCCTGGCTATGAAGATTTCCTATATAAATATGATTGCTGAATTATGTGAAAAAGTAGGAATAGATATAAACATGATAGCAGATGGGATCGGATATGACCAAAGAATTGGGAGAGATTTCTTAAATTCAGGTATTGGTTATGGTGGGTCCTGTTTCCCTAAGGATGTTAAAGCATTTATAAAAATAGCTGAAGATCACGGATTGGATTTTGGCCTATTAAAGGAAACCGAGAAGATAAATGCAGATATGCGTAAAAGATTTTTAGAGAAAATTGAAAACGTTCTATGGATGAATAAGGACAAAAACATAACTATATGGGGATTAGCTTTTAAAAAAGGCACTGATGATATAAGGGAGGCACCAGCCATAGACATAGTTCGAGAACTTAATAAAACTGGCGCCAACTTGAGATTATACGATCCACAGGCCAGAGAAAACTTCCAAAAACTGTTCCTTGAAAATAAGAATATAAAATACTTTTCAGATAAATACGAAGCTTTAAAAGATTCTGACGCACTTTTAATCATTACTGAATGGGAAGAATTCAAAAAAATAGATTTAAATAAAGTTAAAGGTCTTATGAGACTGCCTATAATTATTGATGGCAGAAATATCTATGAACCTGAGGTCATGAATGGATTTGAGTATTATAGTATTGGAAGAGAAAAATTTGAAAAATCGGAGATAATGAAATGAAAAAAGTTCTTATCACCGGTGCTGCAGGTTTTATTGGAAGCCACATATGTGATAGATTTATGAATGAAGGATGGTATGTGATTGGAGTAGATAATTTATTAACAGGTAGTCAAAAAAACATAGAACATCTTTCAGAAAATAAAAATTTTAAATTTTTAGAAAAAGATATAACTGATGAATTAAAAATTTCCGATGAAATAGACTTAATTTTACATTTCGCATGCCCAGCAAGCCCTGTTGATTATTTGAATTTTCCAATTGAGACTCTTATGGTTGGTTCTATTGGAACATTCCATATATTAAACCTAGCTAAAGAAAAAAAGGCAAGATATGTCTTTGCATCAACATCAGAGGTTTATGGTGACCCTGAAGTTCACCCGCAACCAGAAAGTTATTGGGGAAACGTTAATCCAAATGGCACTCGTTCGGTTTATGATGAATCTAAAAGATTTTCTGAATCATTATCCATGGCTTACTATCGAAAATATGATCTGGATGTTAGAATATTGAGGATATTCAATACTTATGGGCCTCGTATGAAATTGCTTGACGGAAGAGTGGTACCTAACTTCATCTATCAAGCTTTAAATGGAATGGATTTAACAGTTTATGGTGATGGAAGTCAAACCCGTAGTTTTTGTTATGCGGATGATTTGGTTGAAGGTATTTTTCTTGTCTCTGAGAAGGAAAAGATTGAGCATAGGGTCTTAAATTTAGGCAACCCTGATGAATATAAGATAATTGATTTTGCAGATATCATCATAAAAAAAACCGGTTCAAACTCTAAAATAATTTTCAAGCCATTACCTCTGGATGATCCCAAAATGAGGAAGCCAGATATTACCAAAGCAATGGAAAATCTTCATTGGATACCAAAAATTTCCTTAGATGAAGGAATTCATAAGACCATTGAATTTTTCCATTCACAAATTAATCAGAAGTGAATAATTATGACTTCAGAAGAAGGAGCCAAGTATGATCTTAGCGTTGCATACAGAATTTATCCTAAGGTTTCTAAAGTTCCTCCAGTTTTTAGTGATAATAAATATAAATTATCTGAATTTTGTTTAAAATCATTTAAAAGTAGTTTAGGAGATTTAAAAGCAAAAATTTTTGTTTTATTGGATGGTTGTCCCCCAGAATATGGAGAATTATTTAAAAAATATTTTGAGGATGAGGATCTAGAATTGATAAGACTAGATGCTGTTGGTAATTTAGCAACATTTTCTATTCAAATTAGAATACTTTTGGAGCAGAATTTTTCGAATATCGTTTATTTTGCTGAGGATGATTACTTTTACTTGCCCAATCAATTTAGAGAAATGGTGGAATTTCTAAAAGAGAATGATGATGTGCATTTTGTTTCACCTTATGATCATGTTGATGACTACACTTTGAAGTTACATGATCATCCTAATCAGGTAAAGGCAACAGCATATAGACACTGGAGAACAGCTTCTTCTACTTGTCTTACTTTTTTGACAGATAAGGAGACATTGGAAGAAACAAAAAAGATTTTTGAAACTTACACCAGAGGAAATCATGATGCAAGTATGTGGCTGAGCCTGACCAAATTTAATTTATTTAATCCGATTAAAGTAGTTAAATATCGTAAAGAACATCTTTACACTGAGATCATATTTAAATCATGGCGTTATGGTGTGAAACAATTGCTCTTCGGGAACAGATGGCAGTTATGGGTTCCCTTACCCACTATAGGTATTCATTTAGAGAGTGATTTTTTACCTCAAACTGAGGAATGTATTGAATACATGAAAAATGAGGCTTTAAAAATGGATTTGGAATAATTTTTCTAATGGCAACGTATACTTGTAGTTTTAAGAGAAAGAAACTTGTAAAATTATAAAGTGACTTTTGAAGTTATTGAGGGGTAGGGAAGAAATAATTTTTGAATTAAATATTTTTAAGATAAATTTACTGTCTATTTTAAATAAAACTTTTCACGCATTAGTCTTCCTTCAAATCACCTTATTATCTTAAAAATATCTAAATCTTCCTCTGTAAAAGGTTTTCAAATGCTATAGAACTGCGAAATAATCACTTTCAAAAAAATAATTGTTAAAATAGAATTTTAAGGATCAAAATAAGGTTAATGTAAGGAAAAACAGCTTAAAATTCGGTATATTTAAATAACTTTACTTATAAAATTATGATTTGGTGATTAATATGGCAGAACTACCAATGGCCCCATTAGGAAGAATAATAAAAAATGCAGGTGGAAAAAGAGTTAGTCCGTAAGCAGAAAGAGTTCTAGTAAAAATTTTGGGAGAGATGGCTGAAGAAATCGCTGAAGAAGCAGTTCAATGCGCAAAACACGCAGGTAGAGTAACAATTAAAGCATCAGATATTGAAATGAGTTGTAAATAAAACCTTAAATTTCTCTTCTCTTTTTTATTTTATTTTACTTTTTTTATGCATCTAAATTGCCTCAATAAACAACATTGCAGACTACATGATAAACTATTATAAAATAACTATACTCCAATAAAAACTATCGATTGACACCATTAGTTTAGCATTAAAACCATGAATAAAAATACCTAAGCCGGTATAAAAAAACATTATTACATTTTATAAAACCTTGATCTAAAAGGACATTATTTTTAATTTTTCCTTATATTCACTAATTCTCTTATAATATCATAATCTTCTTCTGTAAATGTTCTTAATGCTAATAGAACTGCGAAATATATTACAGTGGCGATGATAATTTCTATAAATAAATTTAATTTGATGGTTATTATGAATAGAGCCATTACAATACTCGCTAGAGTTGGTTTGATAATTACAGATGGTAATTTGACTTTGCAAAATGATCGTGAAAGAATATAGAAGCATAGAATGAAGACGATTAATTCTGTGATTACAGTTACTACTGCAGCTCCAATGTAACTATAGATGGGTATGAAAATTAAATTCAGGCTGATATTCACAGCCATTGAGATGAATGTTATTTTAAGGAGTAAATTTTGGCGGTTCATTGCTGGTATTATGGTTCCGAAGATATAATTCAGGAAAGTTATGGGAACAGCCCAAATTAAGATTTGAAGTATTAAGATTGATGGCAGGAATTTTGGATAAATAAGTATAATAATTTGAGAGGATAGTAGAGTCACACCTACGGCGATGGGTATTGAGAGTATAGTGAGATACTTAAATGATTTTTTATAGGAGTACTTCAATGAATCTTCAGAAGAGACAAAGAAATTCGAGAAAACGGGGAATATTGCTGTTGAGAAAACACCTGGTAGGAATAGGAAAACCATCATTAAATTGTAAGCTGCACTATAGTAACCCACTTCTACGCTAGTTTTAAGAATTGATAAGAGTACAGTGTCTACCCTGTAAGCGATTAAGGAGAAAATAGTAACTAGACTGAGGGGTAATGCAGCCATAATGGCGGGTCTCCAGAAATTAAAATCAACTTCTATTTTGGGTAAGTGAAACTTCCTTACGTAAAAACTCAAAGCATAAAAGAAAACTATCGCGTTAGATATGAAATATAAGGAAGCGAATGCTAATACGTTCAGTTGATAATAAATAACGGTAATGACACCTATTAGCATCAGGATACTATTCAATATTGCTGCCAATGACTGGAATTCCATTTCTTGATAGGCTTGGAATATTGAATAGAATACTCCGGAGAATGAATTGAATATTACGGATGCAGTTATAATATAAATTACATAAATCTGTTCTTGTGAATAATGGATGATATTAACTGTTAAAAATACAAGAGAAAATGTTATGAAAGCCAATATTATTCTCATTACAGTAGTGTTTGCTACATATTTCTTGGTTAAAGATTTATCTCGGGAAACTTCTCTCACTGTAAGAGTTCCTAGACCAAGATCAGTGAAGACGCCGAAAATAGCGGTTAGTGCTAGTGCGGTTTGTATAATTCCAAATCCTAGAGGTCCTAGGTAATTAGCCATGTAAATGGCGATGAAAAAGCCTATAATGTAAGTTATAATTTGCGATATGAATAATACAGTTGTATTTTTTACTATTCTACGCACAGCACTCATTAGTTTTCTACATCCCTAAAAGCCTAATAAATTTGCAAGATAAAAGAAAAATTTAAAATAAACAAAAATTTCTTATTATTTAAAGTTTCATTTGCTTTGACTAATAAACCATTCAATAGTTTCTCGTAATTCTGATTTAAAGTCATTATGCGGATGGAAGCCAAATAAACTAGCTTCTGAGGCATCTGCCAGGGAATGCATAACATCACCTGGTCTAGGTTCAGCATAAATAGGTTCTATATTTTTCCCGATAATTTCATTTATTATTTCAAACAACTGGTTGATGGTGGTACTTCTTCCCATAGCCACGTTATATACGCCAGTAACGTGAGACTTGCAGGCTTTAATATTGGCTTCAGCAACATGTTTAACATAAATGAAATCACGACTCTGTTCACCATCACCATAAATGATTGGTCTTCTGTTATTCAATATAGCTTGGATGAAATTAGGTATAACTGCAGCATATGCTGAGTTCGGATCCTGCCGAGGTCCGAAAACATTAAAGTAACGCAGTGAAACTGTGGGTAATCCGTAAGATTCAGTGAAAACTTGACAGTATAATTCCCCAGCTACTTTATTAACAGCATAAGGGGATAAAGGATTAATATAAGCCTCTTCACTTAGCGGTAATATATTATTGTCACCATAAACAGCTGCTGATGATGCGAAAACTAATTTTTTTATATGACTATCCCTTGCTGCCATTAAAACTTGTAGAGTGCCATTAACATTGATTTCGTTATATTTAAGTGGATCTAGAATACTCTCAGGAACACTGATTAGAGCTGCATGATGGAATATGTAATCTATATCTTCAAAAATCTTTTTAAGGTTTAAATCGTTAATACTTCCACGGATCAACTCTATATTCCGTTTATTAAATGATTTAATATTCTTTAATTTACCACTGGTTTGATCATCAATTATAGTGACTTCATTATCTTCGATTAAACTTTCTACCAGATGAGATCCGATGAATCCTAGACCACCAGTTACTACTATCTTTTTATCCTTCATATAGAGTCTATCCTAATTTTTTTTTTATTATAAATCTTAAAATAATTAAGAATTATAATTTTTAATTTCTATAATTTATATTATTAATCCTAAGTGACATTTATTAATAAATCAAGGTAGCGATAAGGTTGCTGATTATTTGGAAGTTTATAGAGTAAGAATTCTAACTTCTGCCCATTACCAGTTTGTTTCGGCTGGAAAGTCAAGAGAATTTCTTTCTTTTCTTCATTAGATAAATTGAAGCTTTCATTCACCAGAGTTCCATTTTCAAGATATACTATCATTTGATAATTTGTTGGATGACCTTCATGGTTTACCACACCTATTGTAAGATTACTACTTTCCCCCACATTCAAGTTAACAGGATAATTACCTGCATTTCCATTGGGACCTAAAATGTAGAATTCAGTGAATCTTTCACCGGGTGATGGATTAACTATTATGTAGATAACTGCAGCCACAGCTATCACTATGGAGATAATTAGAATATATGACACTATTTTATCAACTTTCATTTAAGCACCCATCTATAATAAGCTTTGAAATTATTATAACTTTTATTTTATGATTAAAAAATTTTATTGAGGATGATACTCAAAAAAACACTAATATCTTTTATTTATCTCTAAATTTGTTATTGCTCATTTTATTCAATATATTTTATCCTTATTTATTAAATGAGGTTATAATATAATGAATAATTCCTTTAATAAGATAACATTTAAATATTTAAATAATTAACTCTAAAAATGGATTAAATAATTATTCAAAAATATTTAAAAATTAAATTGGAATTTTATTTGGGAAATCATATGTATCCGGTCTTCTATTGAAATTTAAGAATTAAATCAGAGATTTTAATTGAATATATAAATGAATAAATTTTTTGAAAACATTTATATATCCAGTTGATCTATCATGATTATTCATGCTAAAGAGTGTTTACTAATGATAAATTATATAGGTTATATAATAGCAATAGCATCTGCAGTAATTGTAGGATTAGCATTAAGACTTCCATTACTTCCAGAAAAGCCTATTAGACAGTCATGGACAATTAGTGTAATATTTCCCACAGCAGTGCTTGCTTTAGGATTTACAGCAATCATATCAGAGCTGGGGTACCCATTAAATGGATATCAGGAATATTTAGTATCGTTAGTGATTGGAGTGCTAACTGCAATATTCTCTAAATTTATACTTGAAAGAATTCTGCCTCGACCAGCACCGGAGAAAGCCGCATGAATGAAATAATTGGAATAATTATAGCAGCTATCATATGCTGGTTCAACTTCGTACTCATAGATACTTGGATGGGTCTTCCGGAAATGCCCGGTGTTAAAGGAGCGGATGTACTTGGACGAGATATTAAAAAAAGAGGAGGAGACCTCGCCGGTGGATTCTTCCAAGGAAACATTGTATGCTCTCCAGATGCTTCAGCAGGAACACTACTCGCATCAATCGCATGTTACACTATAGGCACCCCTGAAGGCGGATTCATAGCAGCATTATTAGTATATTTCGGTAACCGATTATGTGCAGACCCTGGTTACGCCGGTACTACTGGAGCATTAACCATAACCGTTATAATATTCGCAGCATCCTACATTGGAATAACACCCCTCATGTTTATAGTGGGAATGCTTCTAGCCATAGTCACAATTCAAGGACTTCACCATCCTGCATCATCTAAATTACTGGGCAGAATAGCCCAATTAATGGGAAGGTACACTAAATTAACTTAAAAAAAAATTTGATTAGGGGTTTTGATGATTAATGTCAATTGAAATCATAATTGTAGGTATCATAATAATTTTAATGGCATTCAGAACACTTATTGCTCAGGATAGATCCGAGAGAATGTTCTACTTAAATGCCATGAGCTTCGGAATCTCTGCTATTATCGCATTATACATACAGACACCCTTCGGAGCTATAATAGCCATAACTTACTTTGTAACCTCTACCATAAGCTCCAATGTCATCGCCTACTCCATTGGAAGAGTTAAAAATGAAATCATCTTAGATGAATGAAAGGGGAAAACCTTATGAGTTCAATATTAGATCTTATAACCATAACAAATGTCTCAGCAGTAGTGCTTATAATTGGTACAATAGGCGTTATAGCACTACCCAAACCCATTGACAAAGTTATAATGCTATCCATTGTTCAAGGTGGATTTGTAGCCACCATAGTAGCTGCAAAATATTTAGATGTATCCATGGCAGCGGCTATATTTGACCCAATTGCAACAGTTATCTTCTTAATTGCTATAATTAAATTAAATGAAATAAGAGAGAAGAAACAGAAGGAAAAATCCGAGGAGGAAGGAATCCTTGCTTGATATTTACGTATGGTTTTACACTGGTGTTGCACTAGTTATAATAGGAAGTATTGCTACAGTAATAGGACCTGGTGTAAAAGATCCCATAATAAGGACTCTTAACACTGAAATACCAGCCATAGGACTTTCCTTAATATTCCTAACCTATAATAGTACCATTGCACTTTTAACTTACATAGCAGCAACCGTTATCATAACAATGATATTATTAAGAGCAATTGTACGATTAGAGGAAGTGGGGGCGGAACTTTGAAATTAGGAAGAATATGGAATGCATTAGCTAATCCTAAAAGAATACCCCGATTTTACTCAGTAATGCTAGGTATAGTATTAGTAGCAGGTTTCATAGTGCCCATGGCACTTAATGATCATCAGTTATATCCCAGACCAGCACCACAATTACAAATAAATGAACAAGACCCTTTTGCTCCTTATGATAGGGGAGGTGTGCCTTTAAAAGAGCCGGGTATTGTTAAATCTCAGTATCCGCAGTTTGCATCCGAGCAAGGTTTTGTAACCGGGTACTTATCACCGGTTGCCATTGGTGTAAGTAATACTACCCTCTATTATGGTACATCCATTTATTCATCTCCCGGTGGATTAATAGATGAGATACTTTATTATAGCCGAGGATTCGACACTGTACTGGAGTCCAGCATATTAATGATGGCATTCGTAATAGCCTCCTGGGTGGCGCTTAACTTCACTATGAAGAGGAAGGAGGACTGAAAATTTGACAGCAACAGTACTCGTACCCAGTGTAGTATCACCAGTAGTAGTAGCATTATATTTACCCGCAATATTTACAGGCATAATCATTGGTTTAATTGGTTTATTCGGCATATCATACCAGAAAAATGATCTTCATGCCTTAATACTTACTGATATAGTAGGTATTGGAATGCTCATAATTGTCGCCGCAGTGGGAACAGATTTAGCTGAATCCCTGGTACTTCCAGGTTTAGTGGTGGAGTTAGCCGAGATCATGGCTATTTCTGAACTTCTCATGAGCAGAGAGATGAGAAGACTGGGTAAAACTGCAGATTTAATTCCTTTACCTTTAAATTTGGATATGGAAGTTTTAACCACCGCCCCGATATTTCTCGCTATAATTTTAGTAGCATACGGTGCATTCCTCAGTGGATTTACAGGAGGAGCTGTAGCTGGTGGAGGAATACTCTTCTATGTGCTCTCTAGATTAACAAGAGGGGTCCCATCTAATACTTGGGAAGGTTTAGCCGGAGTATCCGGTATAGCATGGTGCCTATGGTTAGTGGGATTCTTAATATTCTTCGCATTCCCACCTTACTGGTTATTAGCACTATTCCTAGCAGCATTCGGAGTATTCATTAAAGTTACATTTAAAGCAGGCTTAGTTGGTGTTATGGGCCGAGAAGAATTCAAGAAGGAGTAAAAATTCATGGATATATCAATATTAGGCGGACAAATGCTGGGTATAATCCCTTTAGGAGACATAGTCCTATACTTCACACCCTTTAACCTGTTCATGTTCGCTGCTGCACTAGCCTTCACTACACTTATTGCAATTAGTAAAACCGAAAGCCAAGTTGAAGCAGAATTCGGAACACTAAAGAATAGAGAAGTAAAAGTAGATAAATCTGAATTTAAAATAAGGAGATTCCTAGCAATAGTCTGTGGTTTAGCAACCGCAGGAGCCATGGTAACTGGAGACTTGTTTGATTTCACTCTCTTCGTAGCTTTAATTGCAATCGTTAATATAGGTATTGTAGCAGCTGTGAAAGAGGTAGATGTTCTAGATTCCGCATTCCAGTACGGTTTAATCGCCATGATAGCGACATTACCATTATTCGGTGGAGCAGCAATTATATTAGCATCAGCGGGAACTATAAGTTTACTTCAACTTTTACAGATTCCTAACAGTACTATGATATTATATGGATCATTACTACTGTTTATCGGTGTTGCTGGTGAGACAGGTGTAGCGCCTTTCTTCGCCACTAAAGCGGAGATGTTCAGAACTCCTGGTTCGCCATTCCTACTGATAATACATTTAAGTTCTTTACTGGTGATTGTAAGAACAATTGAGATACTTTTAATCTTAAATAAACCATTCTAAAAAATAATAGATTCAAAAAAAAATAAAGGTGAAAAAATTTAATGGATAAATTAAAAACAGCCAGCTGGTTTATATTCATAATTTCCGTAGTCAGCATAGTCTACGCATTAGTATTCAATCCAGCAGTTTGGATTGTCTATACAATAGCACTTTTATTCATACCATTATCCATACTCTCCTTTGGATTATTATCCATGGCTAGGGGTAAAAAAGAAGAAGAAGAGGATAAAAGAAGAGAACCATTTATTGGTTACTAAAAAAAAATTAATCAAAAAATTTTCCATAATAAATATTAATAGTTTAACAATTTAGCTGGTGATTATAGAATGAATTTAATGGGTAACATCATTTTGAACGTTGCAATTGCGTTCCTAGTGGGCAGTGTCCTTTTCGGGCTTCAAAGAAAGATTATGGCCCGTATACAGATGAGACCAGGACCACCTATAATTCAGCATTTACTGCACACCTTTAAATTCTTTATTAAGGAATCAGCATTCCCTAAAACAGCAGCCATGCCCTTCTATATTGCTATTACAGCTATGTTATGTGTCATATGGGTTGCGGCTGTTATTGTAGGTCCAGTTACTGAAGGATCTCTACTACTATTCTTTGCCATATATGCAATTCATAAGATAGTGGAGCATAACGCTGGATCTTCATCAGGCTCACCTTACGGTAAATTAAGCTGTGTAAGAGCAGTATACTCAGCAGCAGCTGAGGTACCTCTTTTCGCCGTACTCATAATAATATATCTTAAAACAGGAACAATGATTATTAGTAACATCGTCACATTTCAAAGTCAACACGGAGCATTACTTTTAAGCATACCTTTAGCTGCCCTCATGTTCTTTGTATTGATACTATCCAAGTCCCCGTACTCACCATTCGCCATTACTAAGGGTAAAGATATAGTATCTGGATATGAAACAGAACACTTCGGTCTTTTAAGAGGATATTTAATGTTCTCTGAATCCATCGCATGGTATATGCTTTTATGGATCTTCTTAACAGTATTTATTGGTGGATTAAATCCAGTGGGTTACCTAATTGGAATGGTTATAATCACTGCATTTGTGGCTCTGATTAATGCTGTAACCCCTATATTAAATCCGAATCATTCTGTAATGACTCAGGTAACACTAGCCTTCATAGGAATTGCAGGTTCCATAATAACACTTCTATACTAAAAATAAATTTAAAAATGAATAATTAATGAAGGAGAATTTAATAATGCATGACCAAGAAAAAGATACACTATTCCTGATGGCTTTAGCTGTATTCGGTGCTCTTATAATGAGTGGACTGGCAACCTTTCTGCAATTGATAATAGTCCTGCCTTTATCCATCGCAGTTTTCTTGATTATGATCCTAACCCTATATCTCACGAGGAAAAAGACTATACATTTATCTGAAAGTTTAGAGAATTGGGCAATGATAATAGTGGTTATATTATTCGCGATTACGTTTATATACCTTTTCAGACCGGCTTAAAGGTGAAAATAAAAAATGAATGATCAAATCCTTTATTTAGTTTACATATTATCATTTGTAATTGGATCCATTGTAGGATTAGTTCTCAGTTATAAAAAATATACTGAACCCTTCGTAACCAGGAATATCGATTTAATAGCTTTAATATTAGCTATAATAGGGTGGATGCTGGCAATAAACTATCCGCTACTCACAATGATTCCATCATATATTTCCATAACCATTGGCGTTTTCCTAATCGCCATGGTAATTGGTATGAGACCGGGATATGGAAGATATGAAACTATAATTGGATTTGCACTCGCCGGACTCATCTGGATTTTAAGGACGGTTATATTATGACTGAAGAAGAATTCGGAGATGAATTTGAAGAAGAATTTGCTTATGTTAAAGAAAAAGCAGCAGTTAATGATGAAGAACTTCTGCTTAGAATGAAAAAAAGAATAATTAACAGTTATAGATGGCGTGAAGATGTTATCATACCCTTTTCAGAGGAACTTAAAATTCCACCAGAAGAATTGGCTGAAATCCTCATGAAAAGACTGGATATGTCAAGTCTCGAGGCTTTACAGCCAAGATTCGAATCATCCAGATATAGATGTATTAAAGAAAGAATACATACTGATCTCAGTCTCTGCTGGCTCTGTGACGTGATTAATATTTTAACTGAGGATGAAGCAGAGAAGATAACGAATAAAATAGCATTTGAAGTATTAAAGGAAGATAAATCTTACGAAGATGCCCTAGAAGATGGTAGAAAAGAGTTATTAGAGTATTTAAAGAGGTAATAATAAATGCTAGATGCGCTTAAAGACGTTATACGGAAAAGTTCCATTCATGTTTGCTTAATAAATACTGGGGGATGTAATGGCTGCGATATAGAGGTGGTGGCTCTGCTTTCTCCACGTTATGACTTGGAGCAATACGGGATTTACGTGCATAATAATCCCCGTGAAGCAGACGTTATACTCGTTGCCGGCGCCGTAACCGAACAATGGAGAGAAAAATTGCAGAGAATATACAGTAAAGTACCCGAACCTAAAATAGTAGTAGCTATAGGAAACTGCCCCTTATCAGGTGATGTATTTAATCAGGAGGGATCCAGTGTCTATGCACCAGTATCCGATTTCATACCTGTGGATGCGGAAGTCTCAGGATGTCCACCCCGGCCTTCAGAGATTTTAGCAGCTATTTTAGCTGTTGGTCCTGATGCAATAGCAGCTAGGGGGAGGCAGAAAGTATGATACTACCAATTGGACCAATACATCCTAGTCTTAAGGAACCATTACGTTTAAAACTTAAAACACGGGGAGAGAAGGTTTTAACTGCTGAAATTGATTATGGGTACGTTCATCGAGGTATTGAAAGAATAATGAAGGGTAAAACCTGGCAAAAAGGCATATACTTATCTGAAAGAGTTTGTGGAATATGCTCCTATATTCATACTCAAACTTTCGCGGAGACCTTTGAAAGAATCGCCGGTGAAAGAGCACCATTACGCGCTCAATTCTTAAGAGTGTTAACTAACGAATTAGATAGGATTCAAAGTCATTTACTAGCTAACTCCACTTACTTCAAGGCTTTGGAGCATGAAACGTTATTCATGTACATGTTATACCTTCGAGAACCTGTTATGGATGCTATCGAACTTTTAACTGGTAACAGAGTTAATATGGGTTGGAATGTAGTGGGGGGAGTTAGAATGGATGTTAACCAATCCCACTTGGATAGTATAATGAAAATACTTCTTAAATTAGAATCAGAGTATGATAGATACGTGGAGATGTTTGAACACGGCCCATTAGTTGGATTAAGATCTCATGATGTGGGTAAACTAAGTCGTGATGATGCTATTAAAGCCCGAGCAGTGGGGCCTATTGGAAGAGCCTCAGGATTGAAACATGATCTTAGAGAGAATCATCACACTTATCGGGATAATTTAGATTTAAAAGTTATCTGGAGGAAGGAAGGAGATAATTTCGCTCGCACCATGAATCGGTTTGATGAAATCACACAATCCATTAATCTTATCAAAGAAGTTATCGCGAATTTACCTGAAGGAGATATAAGGAAAAAAATTGATATACCGGCAGGGTATGGTGATTGGAGGAATGAAGCACCCCGTGGAGAAGTATCCTATTTTATTGAAACTAATGGTAACCTCATAAAAGATGTATCAATAAGAACTCCTAGTATAATGAATATTGATGCCTGTGCCAAATACATGTTAAATGATGTGGCGACAGTTGCTGATGCCATAGCAACGTATGCTAGTGTAGATCCCTGCATCGCTTGCACCGAAAGAGTGATTATAGTGGATGAATCAGGCAAGAGCCAGGAATTTGATTATCCAAATTATCCAAAGAAAAATAAATGAAATCTAAACTTTTATAAAAACAAACCCGTATGGGATTAAATGTGATTAATTATGTCCTCAGTGATATGGTACTTATATGAATTCGCCAGGAAATCTTGGGTTGAAAAATTCGCAGCAGCCAGAACAGAACACGAGATCATGGAAACACCCTCACGTTGGAGGAATTTCCCTGAAGTCCGTAAAGAGTACTGTATAGCTTGCGGAGCCTGCACAGCCGCCTGCCCAGCGCCTATGGCTATTAAATTAGTGAGAAGCACTGATACTAGTGAAGAGGGGGGTATCACTTATCCAGTGATAAACACTAGGGGTTGTATAAGATGCGGTTTCTGCGCTGAAGTATGCCCCACTGACCCTAAAACCTTACTTTGCGGTGAAAATCATCTTATACGGGAAAAATTCACCATATTACCCGTAGATAAAATGTATGTAATGGATGAATACCTATGCATACGCTGTAAAAAGTGTTTGAAATCCTGTAAAGTTGGTGCAGTATCCGAAGTTGACGGGAAGATGGTTATAGATCAAAGTAAATGCATTGCTTGCGGAGACTGCATTAAAAATTGTCCAGTTAAAGGGGCGATTAAAGGTGTATTTGTCTCTAATGTTGAGGAGCAGAAGGAAATAATAAATCTAGTAGTGAATACATTAGAAAATCGAATTGATGAAGAGCAAGATAAAATTAAGGATTTAGAACCCGAAGAGATTTTCAAATTTGACTATCCTATTGATGAATTAGTTGAACAAGCCCGGGAGATTATACCTAAAGATGAATTAATCCGGGATACTATTGAGAAGATAACTGACCGTTTAAAAATGAGGATCATTACTTGGGATGATGAAAAATGTAAACGCTGCCGTTTATGTGTTGATCAATGTCCAGTAGGGGCCATAACTTATGATGAAGAGAAGGGAATTAAACGTGAACCTGAAAAATGTCTTAAATGCAGTATATGTTATCAGACATGTCCATTTGGAGTGGCGGGGTTTTATGTGGCGAGATTCCTATTATCTGAAACATCATTAGATGAAGGTGTTATTCACGTAACTTTAAAACCATCCCAATTACCCATGGGGAGTTGATTATTATTCCAGAAACCAAAAGCACCACTACTAAATCACACAAACCACTGAGAGAAGTTGAAGTTGAATATGAAGTAGATCAAAGTAAATGTGAAATTTGTCATGATAAATCATGCCTTTTATCATGCCCAGTTGATGCTTTACATCAAGTCCCTCCAGAAAATCGTATCGAAATAGATGATAAATGTATTGGATGTGTATTATGCAGGGAAGCATGTCCATATGATGCTATAAAAATGAAGACCACTCTTGCAGAACCTGTTAGAGAAAATATACCTAATATAAACGTTAAACTTTGCAGGCAATGTGGTGCCTGCGTCCAAGCATGTAAAATGGGTGCTATACACCTTGAATCAACTGGTACTGAGGAAGCACATAGTGTAATAGATGAGGAGAAATGTGTTCGCTGCGGTTACTGTGCTAGAGCATGCCCCACTGAAGCTATTAAGTATGGTGAAATCATGCCCAGGTCAGTGGTGGGTGGTAAAGCAATTGTAGTTGACCAGGAAGAGTGTATAGGATGCATGACTTGTACTAGGGTCTGCCCTTCCCGAGGAGCTATAAATGTGGGTGAAGTGAATAAATTACCATTCATAAATCCGTCATACTGTGCTCGGTGTGAGGAGTGTATGAATGTATGCCCTACTACGTCTATTAAATATTCTTCTAGGAAGAGAGCGTATGAAAGATTTAATAAGATAAAAACTATGGAGTTAGCATCAGAAATCTTGGAAAAAGATACTAATAAGCTTTCTAAAGATGCCAGCAGGATAAACACGATCTTCAATAAAATAGCTCGAGATGTAGGTTACAGTCATCCGGAGCCCGAGTTTGAGGAGGATGTTACTGATATTGTAAAGGATGAAATCAAAGGTATGGTGGATGTAGGACTGGAAATAGAAGATATTGGAGAGATTATTGAAAGAACTAATCCTAAAAGGGAAGTCACAGTTATAGAGGAAACTTGTGTTGGTTGTGGTGCTTGTATTGAGGAATGCCCTGTAGAATGTATAGAGTTGGAGATGCCCTCCCCGATTCATATAGGTGAAGAATGTGTTTATTGTGGGAAGTGTGTTGATGTATGTCCATTTGATTCTATAGATATTAGAGAAGAAGTTTTTAATGCTAAAGAGGGTCGGATATTCTTTATTAGAGAAAAACTTGAGGGTTCTCGTAGAGGTGAAGTGATTATAGATGAGTTATCCTGCCAATCATGTGGTGTATGTGTTAATCGGTGTCCTGAAGGTGCTATGACTATTGAAGATGATAAAGTAATTATTGATGCAGAGAAATGTATTTTATGTGGTGTTTGTGAAACCATATGTCCCGTTCAAGCTGTTAAATTAAAAACAGAAAAACATTGAAATTGGTTTTCACATTCAGATTAATGATTTAATTCTTAGTTTTTTTTTTATTTTCTATTAAATCTGATTAAAATGGAATTATTGGGAGTTGGATGGAAATTTTGGATAGAAGATTCTTTGTTTCTGATTGTGAAGGTCCTATATCTATAAATGATAATGCATTTGAATTATCAAGTTATTTTATAGATGATGGGGATAAATTCTTTGAAATAATTAGTAAATATGATGATATTCTCGTGGACGTGGTGGAAAGACCAGGTTATAATGCCGGAGGCACATTAAAATTTATTCTACCATTTTTAAAGGCTTACGGGGCTACTAATGATAATATAAAAAGTTTTTCAGAGGAGAACATGCTTTTAATACCCGGTGCTCTTGACACCTTACAATATGTATATTGTATAATGCCGTCATTTATTGTAAGTACCAGTTACCAGCATTATATCCGTGCTTTATGTGATTCAACCGGTTTTCCCTATGAAAACACTTATTCTACAAAATTGGATATTGATAAATATATTTTATCATCAGAAGAGAAAATTCGATTAATGGAGATTAGAGGAGAAATAATAGATAATCCTGAATTTGAAAATCTGGATAGAATATTTTGGGAGGAAATCCCTAAAATGAGTATTGGTAGAATTATTGATGATATTAATCCGATAGGTGGAGAAGGTAAAAAAAAAGCTTTAAAAGACATAATAAGCAGGTTTAAGTTTAAAGCATCAGATTTAGCCTATGTGGGTGATAGTATAACTGATGTTCAACCATTAAGGTTAGCCCATGAAGGCGGTGGATTGGCAGTTTCCTTCAATGGTAATGAATATGCAGTCAAAGAAGCTGAAATAGTCATTATGGCTGATAACACCTTAATGATTTCCATAATAACTGATTTATTTAATAAAACCGGTAAAAATGGCGTCATGGAGTTTATAAGTATTTTTGTAGATGATCCACAGTTAGCACTATACAATTACCCTGTAGATCCTCAATTAACCCTGAAATTTCCTTCTATGAGTAATTCAAGAATATTAATTGTAGACAGTGATAATTTAGATGAATTAGAAGAAGAAAGTTTAAAATATCGTAAGAAGGTTAGAGGAGATGTTATAGGGGGTTTAGGATAATATGCTTACAAGTGTAATAGAAAAAAAGGTGGAGGATACTTATTCTGAAGCCTTCTCTGGAATCTGCTGTAGAGTTATAATAACAGCAGATGATGATGAAATAATTAGTAGAGCAGCCTTGGATGCTACATCTACCCCTGGAGCAGTTATTGGAAGAGTGGAGGGTGGTGTAGAGGCTTTTTTAAATGAAGATGAAACTCCAGATGGTAGGAGAGGTGTTATTTTACAATTCTGGTACGAAAAGGATGATCTCGAAAAATTTGAGTTAGAGTTATCTTATCGAATCCGGCAGGATATACTTGTAAAGCCATTTACACGAATATTCAATGCTTCAATAAATCCTGTTGGAATGATTGATACTATGAAGAATGTAGGACATTGTGGTGATGGATATGAATGGATGGAGCATATATATGGACGAGATATGATTGTAATACCCATTGCAATACCAGATTTTATGATTGAACGTAATTTAGGTTACTCCCGAGGAATTATGGGTGCTAATTTTTGGTACATGTGCCGTTCTAAAGAAGCTGTGATAACTGCTGGTAGGAAGGCTATTAAAGCTATAGGGGATGTTGATGGGGTTATAACTCCCTTTGATATATGTTCGGCAATGTCTAAACCGGAGACTAATTATCCTTGGATTGGTCCTACTACTAACCATCCTTACTGCCCTTCATTGAAAACTGTGCTTGATGAACAGTCGATGGTTCCTCAGAATGTTCAATACATTCCAGAAATCGTGATCAATGGTTTAAATAAGGATGTTGTAGAGGAATCTTTAAGAGTAGGAATACAAGCTGTATTAGAAGTTAGTGATGTTTTAAGAGTATCTGCAGGAAACTATGAAGGAACATTGGGTGATTATAAATTTTATTTAAGAGAGTTGTTTGAATGAGTCTTGATGTAGTAGGTTTCGGTGCTTTAAATGTGGATAAACTTTACCATGTAAACAGAATAGCTAAAGAGGATGAAGAAGCCTACATAAAATATTTAACTCAATCATGTGGTGGATCTGCAGCTAATACTATGGTGGGACTTTCAAGATTAGGATTAAAAACAGGATACATTGGTAAAGTATCAAATGATCACGGAGGCAATCTTATATTGGAGAATCTTAAAAAAGAGGGTATAAATACTGATGGAATAATTATAGCGGAGGGGCGAAGTGGTAGTGTAATGGGTTTTGTTGATGCAGATGGTCAAAGAGCATTATACGTTGATCCTGGCGTAAATGATTTATTTAAACCAGAAGAGATTAAAATAGAGTATTTTAAAGATATAAAAATCCTTCATCTTACATCCTTTGTAGGTGAATCTATAAAAGCGCAGGAATCACTTTTAGAAGAATTACCATCTACTGTGAAGGTTAGTTTTGACCCGGGCAGGATATATGCAGAAAAAGGAATAAAATATATTAAAAAGATTCTACAGAGAACCAACCTACTACTAATAAATGAAGAGGAACTCAAACTCTTAACTGGCGAAGAATGTAACAGAAATAGCATCGAATCATTATTAAGCTATGATATAGATGTAATTGTAGTTAAACGCGGTAGTAAAGGTTGTTATGTTACAAATAAAGAGGAATCATATTCATTAGGGGCTTTCCCGGTTAAATGCATCGATACTACTGGTGCAGGAGATGCTTTTAACGCCGGATTCATATATGGATTATTAAAAGCTAAAAACCTCCATGACTCCAGTCTTATAGGTAATTATGTAGCTGCCTGTTGTGTAGAGTACATTGGCGCAACAGCTGGTCTTCCTGATTCACAGAAATTAAAAAAAAATAATTTAAAGTACTTGGATCACTAAAATGAATTTAAATGATAAATAATTTATTTATTCTTACGAGGTTAATTTAAAATGTTAATGGGGGTAGTGTTAATTTATGGATATAACTTTTAAAAAGAAGAAAAAAGACCTTGAAGGTGAAGTGAAGGTTAAATCATTAGATATTGAGCACATTGATGAGGACTTCCAACCGGAAATAGAAAGTTGCGAATTAAAACAGAAATTCATCACTATATCACCGGAGTGTGTAAGATGCAATCTATGCGTGGAAGAATGTCCAGTTGAAGCTATAAATCCAGCTGAATCTACAAAACCTGCTAAAATACTTGATGAATGTGTTAAATGCGAAATATGTGCTCAAACATGTCCTGTTAAAGCAGTGAAAGTTATAGAAAGCACATCAAATATAGATGAAGAAGTAAAATATCAAATTAAAGATTTAAAAATCCCACACCGCAGACTAAGAATGAAAGAGATCAAAGTAGATAAGGATAAATGCAATTCCTGCAACTCCTGCATTAAAATCTGCCCCACCGAAGCAATAAAACTCGATAAGGGCTGGAAAGCTGAAATCGACAAAAGCCTTTGCATAGGATGTGGCGCCTGCGTCAACGTCTGCCCCGAGCAAGCCATAATCCTTGAACGTGATTTAGGACCTTTGATTAAAACTAAAGAATTATTGATAGATCAGGAAGCCTGTGTACAATGTCAGGTATGTGAAGAGAACTGTCCCATTGAAGCTATAAAACTCGAAGAAGATGAAGTAGTGATTAATGAGGATGAATGTATATTATGTGATGTTTGTTCAACTAAATGCCCAGTTGGAGCATTAAAACTGGAGAGGGTTGCTCATGAAAGTTAAAGAAATAATGGATATGAATTTTGTAGTCGTATCGGCTGATCAAACCATTGATGACGTATCAATCAGGATGGAAGAGAAAAAAAGATTCACCACACCTGTGGTGGATGATGATGAGAAGTTGGTGGGATGGATTACCTCATTGGATGTTACAAGAGGCTTTAGAGAACATAAAAAGAAAGTTAAAGATATTATGCATTCTAAATCGGATATTGTCACTGTTCATGAAGATGATCCTGCCAGATTAGCTGTTCTCGAGGCGTCTAAGCATAAAGTGGTGAGTATACCAGTACTTAATGAAGTAGAAGTTGTAGTGGGTGTTGTTAGAACTTTTGATATAGTGGAAACTTTATCTAGACTTTATGAAATTAAAGTTTATAAGATTTTCAAAGCTATGGAGCAGGAACTTAGGGGTGTTAGTTGGGATGAACTTATGGAAGCCTCAGCAATTGTTACTAGGAGGAGAACTGGCGATAGAGTTACCGCTGAGGAATATGAACAAAGAATTAAAAATTCCACATTTGGTGAGGCTATATGGGCAACTGGTGGATTAGAAAAGTTTTTCGTAGGGTTCATAGCTATTGGAGAATTAGTAATTGCTAGAAAGGTTGCCAGGGCGAGAAAATAGAAATTTCAACTTGATGATTATCCTTGGATTCATATTATATTTTTACTTCCATAATTTTTTTTCTTTAATGATTATAAGGCCATTAGATTATATTCGAAGTATTTATGAACCGTAATCTATATATAGATAACAATTGTTAATTAATATCTACGAACAAAGTTAATCTAAATTTTTATAAAAATGTTTTTAACAAAAAAAATTGTTGCTCAGTGTCTAAAGTCTTAATAAAACTTCTTTTAATAAAAAAAATAGATTTAGGAGATAGATAATGAAATTCAATACAAAATCAGTACATGAGGGCAGAAAACCTGATCCACTTACAGGAGCAATTTCCACACCTATATATCAAACTTCTACATTCGTATTCGAAGATTATGGAAAACCAGGGGAACACGATTATTCCAGAACAAGCAACCCCACTAGAAGTGCATTAGGGGAAGCTATAGCGGGATTGGAAGGTGGACATCAGGGATTTGCTTTTTCAAGCGGCATGGCTGCTGTAACCACTGTAATACATCTTTTAAAAGCAGGGGATCATGTTATATCATGTGATGATTTATATGGTGGCTCACACAGGCTTTTCAATGAGATAATGACTAAATTTGGTTTAGAGTTTACATTCATGAGGTTAAACGATGAAGAAAAAATTCATGAAGCAATAAAACCCAACACTAAACTAATATGGATAGAAACTCCATCCAATCCCTTATTAAACATCACTGATCTCGAAATGGTCTCCAAAATAGCCAAGGAGAATGAAATATTAACTGCTGCAGATAACACTTTCTCCAGCCCCTACTTTTTAAGACCCTTAGAATATGGTGTTGATTTAGTAATGCACTCTACCACTAAATATTTGAATGGTCATTCCGATGTCATTGGAGGGGCAGTTATAACTTCAACACCGGAATTTTCAGATAAAATACAATTTCTCCTTAATGGAATGGGGACTAATGCATCACCTTTAGACTCCTGGTTAGTCTTAAGGGGTATTAAAACGCTTCCATTAAGAATGGAGAAACATGCTGAAAATGCCATGAGAATAGCCCAATATTTAAATGATCATTCTCAGGTTAAAAAGGTTTTCTATCCAGGATTACCTTCACATAAGGGACATGAAATCGCTAGAAGACAAATGGATGGTTACGGCGGCGTAGTGTCAATCAAGATAGATTCAGATATAGAGCAATTCCTTAAAGGATTCGAGATTTTCAGGCTTGCAGAATCATTAGGAGGTGCAGATTCTTTGGTGGAGCATGCCGCTACAATGAGTCATGCATCCATGAATGAGGAAGCCCGTAAAAATGCTGGTATAACCGATGATCTCATACGACTGTCCATTGGATTAGAGGATGCAGATGATTTAATCGAAGATCTAGAAAGAGGTTTTACGAATCGATAAAAAAATATTCAATTCTCTTTTTTGAGTATAAAATAGATTAGATTTTTAGATTTAAACTCTTGAATTGTGGGATATATTATTCATAAAATTATCAACTCAATTAAGAATAAAGTCCATCCTTATGAAAGTAAAGATAACCGACGAAATGGAAAATGATCGTGAAGAAGAAATTATAATCGAAAAAACTTCAGTTAAAGATATCTTAAAAAGATTGGATATAGATCCTTTTGAAGCAATAGTGATGAAGAAGGGTGAAATTATCTTAGAAAGTGATATAATAACAAATGAGGATGAGATAAAGATTATTAATGTTATCCATGGTGGATGAATTATTAAAATAAAATAGAATTTTAAATAGATTTCTCCCACAATATATTAAACCGAGAATAATTTAAATTTAAATTATCAATCATCCTAATCTTGTTAGATTTGGAAAATTTCAATTGTTGAATAGGAGTTAAACATGAGTGAAATAGTGCCTGATAGGCCTATAATAGTAAGATATGGGGAAATAGGAGTTAAAAGCCCCAAAGTTAGACGAAGATTTGAGAGAAGACTAATATCCAACATTAAAACCCTCATAGATTGTCAAATAGAATTAACACAAGGGAGGATATTCCTATACCCCTACGATTATGAACAGGCTTTAGAATCGTTAGGAAAAATTTTTGGAGTAGTTTCATTTAGTCCCACAATATCTACCAAAACAGATTATGATTCCATAAATGATACTCTACAAAATTATGTTAAAGAATTAGTTGAACAGAATCTATTTTCTCCGGTTAACAGTTTCGCTATTAGATGTCGAAGAGTAGGTGAACACGAATTCACGAGTCAGGAAATGGCTGCTTACTGCGGTGCGGTGGTAGTGGAGGAAACTAATGCACCAGTCGATCTATCAAATCCTGACTTCCAAATTTACGTGGAAGTCCGGGATGATAAAACATACTTATTCCATGAGAAGATTCAAGGATTAGGTGGTTTACCCATTGGAACTCAAGGAAGAGTGATATCTTTAGTTTCAGGTGGTATTGACTCACCAGTGGCGACTTTCCTCATGATGAAGAGAGGTTGTGCTGTAACAATTTTACACTTCAATACTGATCCTTATACCAAATGTTCAGGAGGATGTAAGATAATAAAAATTGTTGAGAAACTTAAAGAATATTCATCCGGCTCTAAATTAAATTTTTACACTGTTAGATACGGGGATTTTCTATGTAAATGTGTTGATGAGGCGCCTTCCAGAATGACCTGTGTACTTTGTAAAAGTGGAATGTATCAGATCGCTGAGAAATTAGCAATAAAAGAAAAAGCACAGGGCATAATAGATGGTAGTAGTATGGGTCAGGTGGCATCTCAAACTTTACCCAATATCCTAGCTACTCGTCATTCTACTAATTTACCCATTTTAAGCCCTTTGATTGGATTGGATAAGGTGGAGATCCAGAAAATCGCCGAGAAAATTGGCACCTTCGAAATATCTATACTGCCTGAGATGGATTGCTCCGCTGCTCCGAAACATCCAGAAACTAATGCAGTTCTTGAAAATGTACTTCAGGTTCAAGAGGATATTAATATGAGTCTAGAACTGGAGAAGATATTATCAACACTGGAGAAGATCTATTAAATTGATTATTAAAAGAGTTTGACTAAATATCTTGATTCAATAAAATAAAATATTATATATCCTTAAATCTCTTAATATAATTATAGATTAATTTACTGGATTAACTTAAAAAAAATAGGAGAGGATTAAAGAATGGAAATATTTTCCAAAGTATCTGAAAAAGATGTAACAAAAGCCATAGTTTCAGAATTTGCCGATGAATTCCTGGATTACATAGAAAGTGACGTGATAATAGTCGGAGCAGGTCCTAGTGGTCTTTTTGCAGCCAAAAGACTAGCAGAAAAAGGTGTAAAAACTTTATTAATAGAAAGCAATAATTATCTGGGGGGAGGTTTCTGGATTGGTGGATATTTAATGAATAAATTGACCGTGAGAGAGCCTGGACAGAAAATCCTCGATGAAATAGGTGCCCCTTACAAAAAAGTTCAAGACGGACTTTACGTTGCTGACGGACCACATGCATGCTCAAAACTCATCGCTAGTGCCTGTGATGCCGGAGTAAAAATCATAAACATGACTAAGTTTGACGATGTAGTAATGAGAGAAGGTAAGGTAGGAGGAATAGTTATGAATTGGACGCCAGTTTCTGCACTTCCAAGAGCGATCACTTGCGTTGATCCAGTAGCTATTGAATCCAAGTTAGTGATTGATGCAACGGGTCATGATGCAGTAGTTGTAAAATCACTAGAAGAAAGAGGACTTGTGGATACAGTAGGTTTCCAAGGTATGTGGGTTGAAAAAGCAGAGGATGCAGTTGTGGAGAATACACAGGAAGTTTATCCGGGAGTCATTGTAACTGGAATGGCAGTAGCCACAACATATGGAAACCCTAGAATGGGCCCTACCTTTGGAGGGATGTTATTATCCGGAGAAAAAGCTGCAGAATTAGTTTTAAGTAAATTAAAATCTGATATAAGTGTTAAGAAATCAGAAGCAGCGAAAATTAATGGTTCAAAATAAATAAATTGAATAAAATTAATCTAGTTTGGAGTAGTAATCCATCATGAGCCCACCTAAAGTAATAGCAGTATGCACCAGTCAAGAAAAACACACTAAGAAGAAAAACATGGGAAAAGTTGTTTTAAGGGAAAATTATGGGATAATAGGAGACGCCCACAGTGACAGCAACACACATCGACAAATAAGTCTTTTAGCAATTGAGAGCATTGAAAAAATGCGTGAACTTTCTTTAAATGTGCATCCTGGAGATTTTGCAGAAAACATAACTACTGAGGGCATTGACCTAACAGCCCTTCCCATAGGCACAAGAATAACGATAGGTAATGATACATTACTGCAGGTGACGCAAATTGGTAAGGAATGCCATAATCCCTGTGCAATCGGACAGCAGGTGGGTGATTGCATAATGCCCCGTGAGGGTATATTTGCCAGAGTTATAATTGGTGGAAAAGTTAAAATTGGAGATGAAATAAGGTTATCTAAGATGGAAACCTAAAATATTTTTTTTGAGGTTATTCCAAAGTTTATTAATATTTATTTTCATTTTCTCTTTTATTCATAAACTAATTTTTATTAAGATTTTTTTTTATTTAAAATCAAATGAAATTCGTTAAAAAAAATAAATTAGATTTAAAAACCCAATTAGAAAAAAGGGAGCATAAGTATAGAATGGAATAGAATTTCATTCACGGGAGATTGATTAAAAATGTTACACGGAACTGAAGTTTTAAAGAAAGGATTTGCAAAGATGACCAAAGGCGGAGTAATAATGGACGTCATAAATGCTGAACAAGCTGTAATCGCCGAAGAATCAGGTGCAGTATCAGTAATGGCACTCGAAAAAGTCCCTGCAGATATAAGAGCATCTGGAGGAGTAGCTAGAATGGCTGATCCCGCCAAAGTTACAGAAATAATAGAAGCAGTATCCATACCAGTCATGGCTAAAGTAAGAATAGGCCATTTTGTGGAAGCTCAAGTCTTAGAAACCTTAGGGGTAGATATGATCGATGAAAGTGAAGTTTTAACCCCCGCAGATGAAAAATATCATATCGATAAAAAAAAATTCACCATACCATTTGTATGTGGAGCCAGGAATTTAGGAGAAGCATTACGCAGAATGGATGAAGGTGCAGCTATGATTAGAACCAAAGGAGAAGCAGGAACCGGTAACATAGTTGAAGCAGTTAGACATATGCGAATGATAATGGGTGGTATAAGAGAACTCCGTAATAAAGATGAAGAAGAACTATGGAGTGTGGCAAGAGAAATTGAAGCTACACTAGAATTAGTAAGGGAAACAGCTAAACTAGGAAAACTGCCAGTAGTAAACTTCGCAGCAGGCGGAGTGGCTACCCCGTCAGACGCTGCTCTAATGATGCAGTTAGGAGCTGATGGAGTGTTCGTTGGAAGTGGAATATTCAAATCAGAAAACCCTGAATTAGTGGCTAAAGCCATAGTAGAAGCCACTCATCATTACAGGGAAGCAGAAATAATCGCTGAAGTCAGCCGTGACCTGGGTAAAGCCATGCCCGGACTTGAAATAAGTGAAATACCTGAAAATGAAAAGTTACAAACCAGAGGTTGGTAGATCCCAGTAAAGTAGAGTTAAAGCTGGATTTTTTTTATTAATTTTTTGAGAAAAATTAAATAATAATTTTTTTTTATCCTCTTTTTTTATTTTTCAAAGATATTGGCTGTTTCTTTAAGATATTTTTTTATGGAAATATTTTGTGTGCATTTTTCTTCACACTCACCACATTCGGTACAGTAAGCTGCACTCATTTTACGGGCTGACAGATGAAAATAATTCCCAGAAGGTTTATCTAAGTTTTCGTAAATATAAACATCGTTTAAAAGACTTAGATTAAGTGGAATATTAACTCCAGCTGGACAGGGCATGCAGTAATTGCAACTAGTACAGTCAACATGAATTCTTGAACTATAGGCATCTCTCACACTCCGGATTAGATCCTTCTCAGCATTAGTTAGACTTTGCGGGTAACCCTCTTCAGCGATTTTAATATTCTCCCGGACCTGGTCCATGGTGTTCATACCACTTAAAACCATGTTAATATTAGATTGATCCCATAGAAAGCGTAAACCCCATTCTGCAAGACTTCTTTTAACCTTAGATTCGTTCCATAGTTTTTGAATGTCTCCTGGAATGTTGTTGGTTAAGCAACCGCCCCTGAGAGGCTCCATGATTATGGTACCTAAACCCTTATCTGCAGCATATTCCAAACCTGCCCTTCTGCTTGGAAATCTTGATCCATGTAATTGTACTGGATTTGAGAGAAACTCCAGTTATAGGATTCAACAACTTCCTTGAAGAATTTGAATTCATCATGGAATGAAAAACCAGCATACATTATTCTACCATCTTCAATGGCCGAGTCCAGAAACTCGAATACATCCAAGTTTATCAAATTTTCCCAGAAACGCTTATGTAAACCGTGCAGGAGATAAAAATCTATTCTGTCAGTTTGAAGCCGCTTAAGCTGTTCGTTCAGATAATGATTCATATCTTCACTCTTTTGAGTAAGCCAGATAGGTAGTTTAGTGGATAAGTACACTTGATCCCTGTAACCTTCCTTTAAGGCATTTCCAACTAAGATCTCACTCATACCCCCCTCAGTTGGAGAGGAAGCATGATAAGGATAGGCCGTATCAATATAGTTAACACCATGATCTATGGCGTAATGAAGCATATCCTTTGCTAGGGGTTCATTTATCTGATCAACGCTCCCACAAATGGTGGGGAGGCGCATACAACCAAAACCTAGTATTGAAACTTTTTGACCTGTTTTTCCAAGTTCTCTGTAAAGCAAATTGAGGTTCTCCTGTATTATTTTATAGAATTTAAGGAACTAAACTTATAAATATATAATGTAAATAACGATTAAAAATTTCATAAGATGAATTTTGTTTTGATGGATTATAAATAAAAAAAAATTATTTTTAGTTAAATATAATAAATTCTATTTCTAAATATGTCTTTATATCGTGTTTTTCATTTTATAATCATTCACTAATGTCGTGAACAAAGTTTTGCCGTGAGAATATATGTTAAGAGATCTATTGATAGATAAGGATTTATTTGAGAATATTAAGAGGAAAATTTTAGAATCTGAAGATGGGGATAATAATACCATATTAGAAATGAGTATCCTTGAAAAAAATGTCTTGAAACTTTTAAGAAAGAAAAGAACATTGAAAAAATATAAAAAAATGGGTGTTACTAAAACTGATCTTAAGGAAATAATAGAATTAGCAGAAATTACTAATTTAAAGCTTTTTCAAGGCCCTTCAAACTCCGAATTGGCATCAATGCACCCTGAGTGGTGTAATTACTGCGGTAAATGCTGTAGTGAATCCTCACCACTATTCATCCATAAAGATGAATTAAAACTATTAATTATGTTCAACACAGAACTAGAATCTGAAATTATTCCTAATGAACATTATCCAGATCATTTTAGATTTAAAGAAGATAAACCTTGTAAATTCCTTGATTTAGAAACAAAAAGATGTGGGATATATGATAGTAGACCCCAAGTTTGTAGGAATTATCCCCTTATGATGATTGGAAGTGAAGATAGAGCCCGTAATATTATTAATTTACGTTATAACTGCAATTATGCCACTCGTCTAATTTTAGATAAGTCAATGATACTATTTGATGAAGCAGTTAAACGTTTAGATTAAAAAAATAGGCAATTTTTAGAAAAAAAATTGATAACATAAAAAAATTTTTTAGTCCAATTTAAGATTCTTTTTACTCTTTAGCTGTTAATTTCTTCTTGTAA
>Ga0182011_10000135_pt1 | contig 57990 bp, 48 predicted proteins | sample 711E1DmetaG_FD_120481 | JGI IMG/M metagenome (GOLD analysis project Ga0182011, IMG submission 120481) | Permafrost microbial communities from Stordalen Mire, Sweden - 711E1D metaG | ecosystem: Environmental > Terrestrial > Soil > Wetlands > Permafrost | place: Sweden: Stordalen | collected...
AACGGCACCACATGTCGCTCTTCTGCGCCGCAGAAAGCCCCACCCGTTTCCCTTGGGCCATAAACACCACCTTTGAAAACAGCTTTATACCAGATGGTGTTGCATCGACCGGTTGAGCTCGCATTAGTTAACGGACCACCGCCTCTCAAATTTGTCGCGACGGTATCCCTGATGGTCAGCTCAATGAACTGTTTCGAGGGGAGGCTCCCGCAAGTTCATAGACTAGCCGGCTGCCATCCAGGACAGCGTAGGCCACCCGCGCCCTTTCTCTTTCCGGTCCCACGATTTCCCACTCGTTTCCTTGAGGTATCAGCCTCATCTTGCTCCTCGCTCTCCACCAGCGGTCCACATCTCCCGGGAGAACGGCCCATATCTTTTCACGTGCAACGAGTTGTCGCAGATAATCGACCAGCAACTCATAAACTGTGCATGCGCGCCGTTCAATTAGATAGTCCGGGTGGGTAATAAAGCTGATCAGTCCGTTTCTTTCTCGGATGAGAGCCACTTGTTGCTTCCAAAGATCGAGCGAGTAGTCGTTCAAGATGTGAAAGAGTGAATAATCCTGTGCGGCAGTGAGAGGAAGCTCAACGATTTTGCCTATGAAATAAGGCATAACCGTGCAACAACCGCCGCGCATTGGTTCCAAATGCGCGACGTTCGGAACGGACATGTCATAGGAAAACTCGAAAACATCGTACCACTCCTGATTGCGATACATCGCGCCAGCACGAAACCCTCGGCTGTCGTATCGGTGCAGATAGCGGTTGATTTCTGCCGCCCGGCGCACAAATTCTCCCCGCTCCCGGTAGAGGTGCCCATCGTGATTCAAATCATGGATGTTGAATTCACAACCGCGGCTTCGGATTTCACTGACGTACTCATCCGGGACCTCGTAGCGCTTTTCAGGGATGACCTGAAACGAGGCCTTGATTCCGTATGAATCGTCTAGGTCCATCAACTTGGAAGTGAAGTCGCGGCCTGCGGAAGTTTCCACGTCGTGCGTCATGATTAGGCAATTGGGGGCACCCTCCGGCCAAAACCATATGAACGGCACCTTCTTCACACCACTCGCTTCCATCAATCGCCGCAAGAGCTCCTCGTGAAGGGTGTCCACGGTGAAGTCGACGGGCCAGGCAGGGAATAGTAGTTTCCTCCAATCGCGAAAGTACGCTCTTTGTAACTGGCGACGGAAGGAAACCGGCAAACACTCTCTCATGAAGTAGTAAAGCTTGCGGACCGGTTCGCTTTCGGCGAACACTTCCCTTCCCGGAGTCACTTTCTGCCGATAGCGTTCTAGACGAAGATTATCGACCACCTCAGTGAAATCAAAAGGGAGGTGAATCGTGGTGCCGTCGCGACGAATATCTTTCGAAGCATCGAATTCTCGGGAGCCTGCCAAATCTGCCGCAACACCAGACTGGCACGGCCCGTAGCAAATATTGTTTGCGCCGAATTGAAAGAAGCCTGCACCTCCAGACGCGGGATTATCAGTCAGGGATATTCCGCCCAGCAAGTCTTCGGGAATGAGGTAGTAGTCTAAAAGAGTCTGAATCATCATCTGGTGTGGGTGACCTGGCCCAGGTTTGTCGTCCAGCCATTATGGAGCATTTCGGCCTCTTCTTCCTTCTTCTGCAAAGTACTTGCCAAAAAAAGAGAAACTCCTTCGGCAAGTTGCGATAACCCTCAGTCGCGTCGTTCCCAGTTCGCAGGCCGCAGACTCAGTCGAAGAGCCTATCGCGAGGTTCTTGCTTCTTAAATTCCTGGGGAGCCCACGACCCTACTTGTAACGCTGCAAGGCTAGCTTCCTAACCGATATGGCGGTAGATCAATTTCCCAATGATCGTAAGTAATCTGTCTGGCATGCATGAAAAGGCGCGTTTGGCCATCTCCAATTTCCAGCCACCGACTAAATCAAGAGAAGAAGCGTGAGGAAATTGCCAATAAACCAATCGTTTCGGTTGGGGGACCCAGTGGTTCTTGAATGCAAGAAGTCCCGTGTTGCCGTCCTCTGTCCGTCCCATGTCAAATTCGTTTGCTCCATTCGATTTCCCGGCTGCGATTGCTTTCCATAAAAGCCACGGTGTTGCCCCAAATTTGTTGAACCGTGCATCGGAACACCCATATTTATAGTAGACGAAGTCCCTGAATTGCAAAGTGAGAATGGCAGCGATTGGAGTTTTATCTTTATATGCCAGACGAATCTCTAGTGCTTCGCCGAAACAATGAATTAAGTTCCGAAACCAGGCGTAGGGGATAGGAGGCAAGCGGTGCCGGCTCCGCGTAATTACAAAGAGAGCGTAGAAGTCTTTGAGCAGGTCATCGGACCTGCCGCATTTCTCTACTAGGCCGGCCCGCTCGGCCCGCCGAATTCGGCGCTGAACAGAATCCTTGTTGAAACTCTGGAACACCTCCTTTAAGTCTGGACGCAGATCAAGCCTATGCAGAAAGTATGTTGCCGTGGGTCGAAAGTCGATTCCGCCACCTTTTTGGCCAAAATATCCGTCGATTGGACGAACCTCCAGATATTTCCATTCCTCATGCTCGAAGGCGGTTTGCAAGTAGCAAATCAGGAAGTTAAACTCTTCGGTTGAGTCGCAAAGTGGTTCGCAATGATCTGAAAAGGGTAGCGATACAATACGGCTCCCGGTTAACCAGCTGTTAATGCGACAGAACGCCAGCCCATTCTTCAACTCACCGGTGGGCGGTGATGTAGTGAAGGCCACCGGCTCGTACCCATATGTACGTCGAAGTGCCTGGAGCCAGGCTACCGTGTGGAACACAGAAGCCTTGGGATGCTTCTCTACAAGCTCGGCCCACCGCGGGTCCTGTGTCGGGTCAAGTTGATAACAACACAAGCGAGAAGCAGACTGGATATCACTCTTTGGCAATGGACTGGTCATCATTCTGCACGATGAGAATTCTCTGCGATCCTCACCCGCGCGGTGACTCAACGGTTTCAGTTGGCCGGGCGTAATTCGCTCGATAGTTTCCTAAAGGACATGAATTCCTCTCGTACCGAAGGTATAAGTATCGAGAGCGAGTAAATTGCTGCGAAACCCAGGGCGATAACTAGGAGTTACGAAACTATCCGCTCTGGACCGATTGAGTGCAGGGCAAACTCTGCAAGCAAAACGCTGATGAGGCACAGCGAATTCGGATACAGAAGAGCTCCTCTAAGACTCTGCAATGTCAAGCTTGTGGCGCGAAAGGTAGACTTTAGCAACAACGGAAGAATGACACCTGAAAACAAGGAGCCGGAAAGGGTCGATCAGTTGATGCCGAAAGTCAGGCCGATAACAAGGCTAGCGACGATGACGAGAGAGTTGAATAACAAGAGCTAGAAAAGCCGCCAGGACGCATCGAGCTTTCCGCACTCCATATTGGGGCCGCGGTACGACTCTCGTGCAAAAGTTATCGAACCGTTGAAATTAAACCACTCTACATACCTCGAAAAGTGCGAACAAATCGACGAGCATAATTTCCAAGGGGCCCGAGAAAAATAAGGAATAGCTTCAAACGCACTCTCGCCATTCGCCAATCCTTCTGCAATGCAAGCAGATAGTGTCTCCTGGCGGCCATCAGGTCTCCGCGCCAGAAGAACTTATCACCCATCCCCTCGAAAACTCGCGCGCGAATCCAGGCCCTTTCCCGCTCGCTTTCAGTGCTTCGGCAAAGCGACTCTTCGAACTGGCCAACCGTCATACACGACGTGCCCGATCGATACTGCTTTGACACTCGATGCGCAGCATATTCTTGGGCGACGCCGAGCAGGCAATATTTAGACACCTTCCGGATGCCACGCTCGTTAGCTTTCTGCCGGATCAGCCAAGGCACTGCAATGTCGGCTGCAGCGCAGCCTTCGATGTTTTCCTGGCTCGTGAGAGCGTTAGAGATACTGAGACTGTGTTGGCGGTAGCAAACCATGGGTTCCGCAAAGTATCCGACATCGAATGATAATGCGAAAAGGCACCATAAATACCAGTCGCCGGCCCAACACATGTTGACCCGGGCACCGGCCCACGTTATGTCTGTCGGGAAAAGACTGATCCTTTCATAGCATTCGCGACGTGCCATTGCAGAGGCAGCTATAACCATGCTTCCTCCGACCAAGGTTTTCAGAAAAACGTGGCCACTGACAATGCGATCTCGCTTGCCGTAACTGCCCTGTACTCCCGTTTCCTGTCCGTTTTCAACAATGATACCGGGGCAGAACGCGTATCCAACGTTCGGATGTTTTTCCATTAAATCAACATACCGCTGCAATATATATGGCCGCCGCAGGTAGTCGTCAGCAGAAATGATCCACACATATTTGCAGCGGCTTAACCGAACGCCCTCATTTTGGTTGCCAAGAAGCCCGAGGTTCTTGTCGTTGCGTATGTGTTTCACCCGAGGGTCCTGGAACGATTTCGCCACCTCCGCGGTACGATCCGGGGAACAATCATCCATTATGAGCACTTCGAAGTCGGTATACGTTTGCGAGAGTATCGAGTCGACGCATTCTGGGAGCAGATGAGCTAACTTGTAACATAGAACGATGAAGCTAGCGGTCGGAGGGTGCATCGAGCTTTCGGCACTATTCAGGTACTGGATGGAAGCATCTTTGAGCGTTGAAGCCATTCAAGTCCTACCTCCCACAGAATGCGCGGACAGAGCTAAACCTGCGAAGTGCGGACCGTGGGCGGAAACTTTCAGCGTGCGTACAATACGCAACCCTTTCAGGGTCTGCTCCCCTTGGAAAAATACTCGGCTGGCTTCGGTTTGGACAGGATCCATTCGGCATACCGCTGCATCCCATCCCAGACAGAAACAGTTTCCAACCTAGGGAAGTCATCGTCGAGTTGTCCGCAACTAGATAGCGGCAATCCATGCCGGATTGCCCTCGACATGCGTACAGGGTTCGAGATTGTCCAAAATCCGTACTTCGTAACCTTTTTCGAGCAGCCGGTCTGCGATATGCGATCCGATCCAATCAGCCCAGCCCCCCAGTCACCAGTGCCTTCATTGCGTTCTCCTTTTACTTCAATAAGCCAGCATATACTAGGTAATTGCTCGTGCCGAGCGCTGGTTTCACGTTGTTTCTACTTCGTGGCCTACCGAAGCTGGCTTTTCTGTAAGAGTAAGTTTCGACGTTAGGCGACTCACGCGGAACTCGTAGGAACAAAGCCGACTCTGACGAGCAATCGCCGCATGGGACCCGGAATCTGGTCCCAGGAGATCAGTGTGAAGAGAACCCGAATCGAGTAAATTCCGCTCACAAGTACGGCCAGCGTCCCCAGGCAGGCGGCCCAAAGAAGTGGCAGCGCGTAGAATCCGCAGAACACCACCGAGATCAAAGCGAGAAAAAGCAGGCCCGTTTGTTTGTTCGCGGTGGACCAGCGAAAACCGCTGAGCTGACGCACGATCGGGTACAGCAGTACTCCGTAAGATACGTATGATCCAAAGAACGCCATGCCAGCGCCGTTCAATCCGAAAGAACTCACGCAGATCCACGCGAGTCCGAGACTGGCGAGAGTCCAAGCTAGTTCAGTGCCGAAATAGATGGCCTGCTTGCCTTTGGCCACGATGATGAAGCTCATGGGCCAGGTAATTACTTGGAGCGTCGTTCCCAGACATATCCAGCGCAGGATTCCCACCGCCGCACCGAATTTCCCACTGTAGAACAGTGCGATGACCACCGGCGCAAACGTAAGGGTACCGAGCACGCCCGGCCCGGCCAACAATAGGCCCACTCGTGTCTGTTCGTTAACCAGGCGATTGCATGCCGGATTGTCGTTGGCGCTTGCAGTCAAACGGGGGTAAAAGTCCGCTGCCATGGCCTGTAGAATGAACCCAACGTACAGTCCGCCAAGAGTCCAAGCAGCTTGATAAACCCCAGTTGCTGCAAGGCCGACTTTGCGGAGCAGAATGATTCGGACCGCGTAGGCGATCCCCAACGTCATAAAGTTACTTGCCATGAACGCGAAGCCGAGCTTCAAAAGCGCTCCAGCTTCCTGCCTCACCTGGGAGAACGTCACTGAAGGGGTCTGGACACGTATCTTCCGGACGTACCACCATGATGTAATGATCGCCATCCCCGCAACGGCAACAAGCGCTGGCACCACACCTTTATCTCGGAGAAAGTACACCATGACGATGCTGATCAGCGTCCCGAAGAGCGCGCCCAACACTCCCATCTTGGCGAGATCGAGGATGCGCCGCATCCCCTGAATGAGCGCGCCTTGGCCATCGGAAATTAACTGGAAAAACACGGCGACCGACAGCAGGGCTATGGCGGTCGCGTGTCTATCGTTGCCAAAAGTTAAGGCGGACACCTGCCTGCAAAACACGAGAAGCAAGCCAGTTCCCAGGAGCCCGAGGAAGATCGCTGTTCGCCGCAGCACGGCAGTAGTCATCGCGATCCGCTCGGTGTCGCCCGAGCCAACAGCTTCGGCAATCTGGCGTACACCACTGCTGTTGATGCCCATTCCAGCAATACTTTGAGTAAGGGTAGCGATCGATCCGTAGAGGCCAAACAATCCGAACCCGGCCGGACCGAGTAGCAGCGCCATGGCTTTGGTGCGAACGATTCGAATTAAAATGCCCACAGCTTGCCCGCCGCCGACCAATGCCGAGGACTTCAGAATTTGGTCGTAGGTGTACTTCTCGGCTGTGGCAGTCGGTGCTGCTTGGGGCAATGCTTCTAGCGAAGGGGCCAAAAGCTGATTGTTGGGAGAGTTTAATGACATGGACGGGTGCCCCGACGACGATCCGGGCCACCAACCGCCGTACTGAAAAGCAACGTGCCACCGGCACCGCGGGAGGCGCTTCGGAAACACGACATTAGGATTGATTCTGACGGTTTCATGAAGGTGCCTTCACGTCGAGAGATGCCCTCGATGCGTCACGATTCGATAATTCCCCAGGATAGGGTATTCGAAGCAAGCCGGCATATAGACTCATGGTCATTTGGCCAACAACGTCCCAAGAATGCTGTTTTGTCGCGTAGTCTCGTATCTCATGCCGTCGCGTGCTTAAATCCTTGTATAAATCGCTTGCGAAGTACGTTTCGATGGCCCTCGCCAAGTCAATCGGATCTTCTGGCCTAAATACAAACCCCGTCTCGCCCTCCACAATTTCATCTTTCAGGGACCCCACGTCGGCTGCCAGAACGGGCAGGCCGAAACTGTACCCTAGAAACAGGACCCCACTTTGGTAGATGTGCCGGTAGGGCAACACGAGAACGTCTGCTGCTTTGAAATAGACCTCGGTCTCATCATCAGGAATGTAGTCCGCCCTGAGCAGTATTCGCCCCCTCTGAACGTCCTCACGGATCGCTTCCCCGATTGTGCTCCAGTATCGCTCGCAATTCTTCGGCCAGCCGGCAATAATCAACCGATAATCGCCACCGCGGCCCCAGATATGTTGAAATGCAGTGATCAGGTACTCGAGCCCTTTGTAAGGTGCGATGTTGCCGAAAAAGAGAATCGTCCTTTCAGCGTCTGGGAGACCCAATCGTTGCCTTGCCTCACCTGAAGTAAGGCCCGTATTCGGAACGGCATTGTTGATCCCGAACGGGATGACACTGACCCGGGCCCCTTGCAAGCCGAACTCTCGGACCAGTTCGTTCTTCATCTGTTCCGTATGAACAAAGAAATGGTCGGCAAGCCGATATTGGACTCGCAACGTAAGCCGATTGAATAGTGTATCTGTGGAATCCCGCTTGCCTGCATTCACGTTGTGCACTGTGAGAACGATCGTTTTCCCCAGCAGCTTGTAGTAAAGCATAAGCAGCGTTCGATCAAAGGATTGGAATCTGTTGTTCCACAGGATATGAAAGATTCTCGGCTCGGCTGTTGCAGCATAGCGAATCAGCTTGGCGTAGTACGTCAAAACCCTGAGAGTCTTTGTCACGAAGCCAACATCTGGCCGCTGATCGCCTCGCAGATTAAGAAAGTGCACTCCGGGATTGCCGTGAAATTCCAGGCAATCCAAATCATCATTACCAATTAGATCCAGGGCCGCACCCTTTGAGATGAGTTCCGTTGCGAGGCCAAACGCGTAGGGCTTGTCACCACCACCAGTGAGCAGGGCCACTGCAATCTCATGAGCCGCACCGGACACCGTCGATTCCGGCAGCCCTGCGGTGCCTTGCTGGTCTCTATTAAAATCCTCGTCCATCTGTCTTTACCGGTGAGTTCTCCAGTTATTTCGTGGCACTTCTGCTTCCCCTGGTTCCATTGAGGAGCCTGCCGCAGCCACCCGCGGGCTAGCTGGTGCTATTCAATCCGTTGGTAGTGGTCGCAAGTGCAGAGAACACCGGTAGTCTTGCGCCATGAAGTAGGGGCGATCGCCGAGGAAGAAGTGGCGATCGAATGCAAGCACTCACATTTTCCCGTTGTTCCATACATAGTAGGCCTTCACAAATTCTGTTTCATGCCTCCGCTAGTCTCTCTTCCAAAAGCTCACAGATCGCATGGCCGATCGTGATGTGCATCTCCTGAATCCGCGCCGTCGATTTGGAGGGGACGCAAAGGCACAAGTCGCATATTGCTCGCATCTGTCCCCCCGATTCGCCTGTCAGGCCGATGACGGTGATTTTGCACTGGCGAGCCGCCTCAATTGCGCGCAGAATATTCGCGCTGTTGCCGCTGGTGGAGATCGCCAGCAGCACATCACCTGGCCGGGCATGGGCAGAAAGCTCGCGGGCAAAAACATGTTCATATCCGTAATCGTTTCCGATGGCCGTAAGAGCCGAGGTGTTACCGTGCAGCGCAATGGCTCTCAAGGGTTGCCGCTCGAGCAGGAATCGTCCCGTTAGTTCTGCGGCGATATGCTGCGCATCGGCCGCGGACCCCCCGTTCCCCGCAATGAGCAGTTGACCGCCTGCGGCCAGCGAGGAATAGATCGTGTCAACGGCACTGGATACATCTGTCGTGAGCCTTGGGAGGGCTCCAGCGACCTTTAGGTGTTCGTCCCAGATGGCCCTGATTCTATCTATCTGTTGGGTGGGGCTTGCCACGTTCGTACTCTCCTATCCTAATCCCATCGGATGACGCCCATAGCATTTAACGGCTTGCCTTGCGAGTTTCGAACTCAAACATTGCTTTGTCCCAACGTTTTAACAATGAAGCCTTTGTTTCCGGAAGCATTCTCTGAGCCCATTTCGCAGCTTTCCATCCAAGTATCGGTTTCATCCAGGCATATTTCCATCGCAAGCGAGGTTCCTCCAGGCGACCCTGAAGTTCTGCAGCCAGGCTCTGAAGCTCCGCAATAATGTCCGGTCGATCCGGATAGAAATTCTCGTACCAAGTGTGTAGATAGTTCAAACATGCTTTTCGGACACGTTCGCTATCTTCAAGCGAGCGGATGTATTGGACGTGCAGCCTCATCGAACGCACCAGGGAGTTTTTCTTCTTATCCGAGTTGCCAATGTAGCTGATGCGGTTTGAGTCTGATAATCTGTAAAATACTCTGGCTTCGGGTACGAAACGGGTGCCTTCTGATGCCAGGAGCACACGGCAAAAATATTCGCCGTCTTGATCATAATCAAGACGTGTGTCCCAGGGTCCTGCCTCCTCGGTCAGTTCCCGGCTCACCAGCCAGGTTGCGTTTTGCATGTGCAGGTTTTCGCTCATCTTCCTCAGGAGCCACTCGACGGGAGAAAGGTCCTGCCAGAGGGAGTTTGGAACGAAGCGAGCGTGGCTGGTCCGATGGTAAAAGGAGGCCCACGGCGAGGAAAGAAGTATTCGCTTGCTGTCACCTTCCCGTAGGGCTGCAAGCTGCCTCTCGATCTTGTCCTGCGCTAGTAGATCATCCGCGTCCAGCTCTTGGATGTAGTCACCTTGGCAGAGTCTGTAGGCATTGTTCACGGCCCCCGAAAGGCCCTGGTTGTCCGTGGACACGACCTTGACTTCTTTCGAGGCAAATCGCCGCACCATCTCGGGCGTCTGGTCCGTGGAGCCATCGTCCACGACGATAATTTCCTTGCGTTGCCAGGTTTGCGCAATCGCGGATTGGAGCGTGTAGTTGATCCAAGTTTCGGCGTTATAGGCGGGAATCAGAATGGAGACCAACGGTTTCATGGCAATCAGCTCCTCGCTCAATTCGTTTGTCTGTGCAAGACCGTTTTCAAGTCCCCTGTCTCGGACCCTTCCGGCTATACCCCCGGGCGTAAGCGTATACGTTGGCCCTTCCCACTGAACCTCCAACCTTGGCACGCTTGCATCTCAAAGTCCCTGAACGACCAGCAGTTTGAAGGCTATGTGACCTGCTCGGGAACTGTACGGTGGCAGCTGTCCTAAGCCTGTCCGCCTGTACAGTGGACATTGCTGTTGTTTGCACCCAAGATGTTATATGGAAGACTGGAAAATGCCGTATGGCTCGAGGATATGGGACAGTGCAAATGACCAAAATCATAAAATGGCAGTTATTGTTGTCCGCCCTTCTATTGAGCGTTCTTTTTGGTAAACAGGCGCAGGGTGCCACTTACACAGCGGCGTCCTGTTCTGAATCTGACGTGGCGAATGCAGTTGCCCAGGCGACGAACGGCGACACCGTGATTATTCCTGCCTGTTCTAGCACGACTCCGGGCGGGACTAACACCTGGACAACCAGCCTCACAATCACCGTAGGAATTACCCTACAAGGTCAAGGCATCGGCAACACGGTCTTAATAGACAACGTGTCCAAGGGGAATAGTAGCTGTGGTGCTGCTTCTCCAATGCTGACGATGAGTCCTGGCACGAATAACTTTCGGATAACGGGATTTACGCTTCAGGGAGACGCGCCGGACACCTATGTCTGCCAACCTGGGCATATTGTCCTCACTGGAACCGGAAGTGCGAGTCGTGTGGACCATATTAGTTTTTCAAACCAGCAAACTGTCGGTATACGGACCTCCGGTTGCATCTACGGAGTGATCGACCACAATACCTTTCAGGGTACTTTTAAGCAGGGAGTTATGGTATGGCATGACGGTTGTGGCGGCGATTCCTACGGTGACTATAACTGGAATGCTGCCACACAACTCGGAACCGCAAATTTCATATTCATTGAAACCAATACCTTTACCGACCCATCCGCCGTAGGCGCGGGTGCGATGGATAATTTTGGCGGAAGCCGTGTCGTATTCCGTTACAACACAGCGAGTTTCATCGTGGGTCACGGAACCGAGTCCACTGGCCGAGTGCGCGGAATGCGGGCGTTTGAAATTTACAACAATACTTTTACCGCTATTGAAGCATCGCAGTTCGCCGCTTTCTACGTGCGAAGTGGGACCGGAGTAATTCATGATAATCAGTTCAACGATAGTGGTTCGTTTACATACGGAGCAACCATCAATGTCATAAACGACCGTGATAGCGATGCCTTTTCGCCGTGGGGGACACCAGCCGGAAGCGGACATCCCGGTGCCTGCGACGGTACAGGCCCTTACGACGGCAATGCAGGTACGGTCTACGCCAGCGGCACCTACAACGGGACCAGCGGTGTCAGCAACGTGATGACCGACTCGACCAAAAGTTTCACGACGAACCAATGGGTAGGAAGCTACGCGATCCGAAATGTGACGGAGGGATGGGGCGCGATCATAGCGTCGAATACCTCCAACACAATCACGAATGCTAGTTCGGCGTACGGGCAGAGCCGCAATTGGAACTCCGGGGATTCATACCAAGTTCTGAGCGCGTATCCTTGCACCGACCAGGTTGGCCGTGGCGTGGGAGTGCTTCTGAGCGGAGCAACGCCAACGCCGACAAGTTCGGTGAGTGAAGCTTTGGAGCCGGTCTATCAGTGGAACAACACGCACAACGGAGTTTCAGGCAGCGTAACCATCTCCAGCCAATCAATGCGGATCGTGGCAAACCGAGATTATTACGACAATACGCCGATGCCGGGTTACACGCCGTACGTGTATCCGCATCCGCTCGTAAGTGGGACTCCTCCCCCACCGCCGCCCACAGGTCCCGCTGCACCGTCGGGTCTGGCTGCTGTGGTTCACTCGAACTAGGGTCGCACCGAGGTTTTCCAAGAGATTTCCATGCTTTCGTCTGTGCAGGAATTAAGTACAGCCACGAATTCCTCTGCTGCAAGCCATTGTTTAAGTACCAAACCTCGCCGACAGTCCGACGCGTAGTTGAACTTGCCATCCCGAGCCAGGCGTCCCAGCACTTGGACACACTCCAGTCCTTCCAGCCTGAATTCAGGGAGATTGACCTCGAATGAGAGGTGAGGTACAGGCTGCTGCAAACCGCGCAAAACGTTCAGTTCGTAGCCCTCGACGTCGATTTTGACAAAGAAGGGCAAGCCGTTGCATGTGGCACGCTGACTTCAGCAGTCATTCGCATTTCCTCCACAGGCACTCGGGATCGCCGCAAGCGAGCGGCAAATGACGGCGGCGTTCAGTGAATACAACGCGTGCATATTAGTGGGAGTCCAGGAAGAGGCGGTGGAGGAGTTCGAGGGTTAGCACCTTGTGGATCTCGGTGGTGTAGTTCCGGTCACCCTTGAGGTGACTCCGAACCACCTCTTCCAGCCGCTTTCGTCCAATATAAGGCCTGCCAAGACTGCGCGGGTCGAGCAGCATTTCCTGAACGTACCCAGCGAGCACATCCCGGTACCAGATCCGGAAATGGAAGACCTTGTGTCTCCCGAGGAAGAGACGTTCGAGGCGCAAACCAGAAAAGACATGGTCTATCCTGGCCACCCACTGTGGCATTCCCACGTCATACGCATACTCTGCTTTAAACAGGAATTCGAGGAAACCCCGGGAGGCCGCACCCGAAAAGCGTCCCCGTCCTCCTGCCAAACCACGGTCGGTCGAAATTCGCAGGAGTTCCTTATTTCCGTCGGCAATCAACCGGAGGGAAACCTCGTTGCTGGAGAGGGCAGACTCGGGCGCTCGAAATACGGTTCGAACTAGATCGTTGTCGAGGAATGGAGACCGCAGTGAGAGCTGCGTCTGTTCCAGGGCGAGTATCCCGTAATGATTCCACGGGCTCTGCTTGAAAACGGCAAAGGAAACCGGGTGCACCTGAATGAGCCTTGCATACGTCTCACCTGCTTGGTTGACGTAGGAGAGAATCTCGGGACGGAACAGCCCTGGCAGGGGCTCCACGGGCTTGAACGTGCGGACCCGCCGGAGGACCTCTCCTCCATAGTTCCCGGTCATTCTGACTGGCGCGATCTCGCGCGCCCTCTCGTTCAAATAAAGGTCGGGGGCACGGCTCATGTCAACGCATCCGTCGGTGAGGTACACCGCACGCTCGGCGTAGTGCGGAAATCGGGCGAGGAATTCCTTCCCCACGGGGATTACCTGGTGGGGCTGCCCGCACATGCTGGCCACTCGTTGGCCCAAGGTGACGTCCTGACAATCGCGAAACATTCCTCCGAAGGTATAGCAGGGAAGGGATCCTGGTTGGGACTTCTGCCAGGCCATTATCATTCGGGTGTCCGATCCGCCCGTCAATGACATTGCGATCCGCTCATTGCCATTGAAATACCGCGGGAGGTTTTGCGTGAATACTTCCCGAAGCTTCCGATAATAGGATTCCGGGTCGAGTGTTTCTTGATCTTCCCACTCCCGCGGATGGAAATAGCTGCTTTTCCGCTCGATCGAACCATTCCGAAAAACCCACGCCGAAGCTGGGGGCAGCACGTGGATACCTTCAAACAGCGTCCGGTTCTCCAAGACAGAGCCACAGGCGACGAACTCACCTAACCCCTGAGGATCAACCCTTCGGAGTTCGGGACGCACGACAAGGATTGCTTTGGCTTCGGCAGCGAAATAGAACGCGGCCTTCGACTCATGGTAGTAGATGCGGTGCATCCCATAGCGATCATTGAAGAGCACGGCGGTGCCGCGGCTCCGATCCGAGAGGAGCCCGTGGAATCGACCATTCAATCCCACCGGAAAGGATGGGTCTTCTTCGTAGAGGTGAGCCAGATAGGAAGGCCCGGCCACATCCAGTTCATGCCCCCGGTCTTTCAGACCCTGGGCTGTCCCCGGTTCCGGAAACTCCTCACCGGAAAAAACGAGCACCACATCACCCCGTTCATTTCGCAGCGGCATTCCATCAGAGAAGGAATCTTTTCTGGCGATCCAGCCGACGTAGACTCCCAGTGACTCATCCGCCCACATACCCGGCACATAGAAATCCTCATGACAGAGAGCTTCAACCATCTGGAGAAGCTCACGGTCGGCCACTTCGCGCGGCATTTTCGTGATTAGCCCGACGATTCCCGGCATTGTTGTTCCTAGAGACTCTCTTTGACGTCTTTCAATCTACGTCCGTACCAAGAGTTTCTAATTTTCAGGAGCTGGCTAAGTACGGCTTTTGGAATACGTTGCACAAGCCCACGATGAAGTCCCAATCGCAAGGCGATTTTTCCTTTGAGCGTCAGTGGAATGTAATATCGGGGCAGCAGCACCTGCTCAAAGCCGTTTCGTCGTTTGAACTCGGTGAGCGAGCTCTTCGGGTCGTTATAGATGTAGTTGCAGTACATCAGATAAGAGATTCCCCCTTGCTCGCAAATCTCAACGGCCTTTGCGATCAAGGCATTGGCCGGCCTTTTGTCGTAGTGCTTCATCATCGAGAGCAGCTGAACGATGCTGGCCATCGCGTCGGCGTAAATGATTCTAATGAAACCAATCAATTGATTCTCATAATACGCACCTAGGAAGGCATTTCTCCCCGGGTAGGTCGAATTTTCGCGCTTGACATCCTCGAAACTCTTCTGAAAGTGCCAAAACGCTCGGCCTTGTCTAATCGGTGTCTCGTTATTGATGCCGACTATGCCATTTACAAAAGCATCGTCGAATTCCACCAACTTGACGACGAGCCCGAGCTTGGCTGCCTTCCTGACAGCCCTGCGCACACTGGGTTCGATACGCTTCTCCCACCAATCAGAAAAAGTTGTAATTGGAATTATGGCTAAATTGTCCCACTCGAGATGGTAGGCGTACTTTGGGGTGGTATCGGGCAGCTTCTGAGCAAACGTGAACATGTCGGCGTTCAGTCCGGATTCCTTCAGCTTGGAAACGAACGACTGAGGATCCAAGACGGTTTCACCTTCTATCAGCTCTTCATCCTGAGCAGCAGCTAGCTTGAGCCATTTGCCTGTGGCGATTACTGTTCTGCCATCAATCTGCGCTGATGGGACTGAAACAGCCTTTCCTCGTATTCCGATTTCTGTATGACCGATGCTCATAGTTCCTCATGGAGATTCAAAGTGTGTTCTAGGAGCCGATATCACAGCTTGGCTGACCGGGAACGTAACTACCGCCGCTGACGTGCCGCTTCTAACGGAGGCCTGAGAAATGGCTTGGGGGCGATCGCGTCGTCAACTGTCGTAACACTGCGTACGCGATCCTTGGCGCGCTCTGGGACGGCAATAGCAACCAGAAGGAATGTAACCCACATCAAATGGTACTTGAACGCTGCCTCGGTCATATTGTAGAAGAGCATAATGGTCCACAAGGCGATGTTAAGCGTTGCTAGGGTAGGAGAGGACGTGAATTGTCTGCAGACATTCCGGTAGCTGATGATCAGCAATCCGACAAGAAGGAAAACTCCGATCAGACCTAGGTTGAGATAGACCTCCAGGTAGCCGTTGTGTGACTCATTAAGGGGGCCAAACACCTGCCAGATGGGTTGGAGCCGAGGGCCTAGCCAGAAGCTCTCGTAGCCTGTGCCAACGACCGGATTGGTGCGCATGTTGAGAAGAGAACTCCAAATGGTGGTTCTGTCGGTGAGCGTGGGGTCCCGGCCGACGGCCCCGGCCAGCTCCCCGTTGATGTTGAAACCGAATGCCAGAATCAGATACAGGCAGAAAGACGCTGGAATTAGCACTTTGAGGAAGCCGGGGTGGCGTTTGGCCCAGCTACTGTGAGCCGCCACGATCACCAAACAGCCGATCACCAGGCAAACGCGGGAAGTCGCGCTGTCGGAGAGATTCATCAGCCAGAGTGTCATGGCGATAAATGCAAAATTTACCATGATGATCCGTTTCGTGCGTCGTTCCTTTCGATCGGACCAGCGCGTCACAGTATCCCAGAAAAAGAAGATCCCGCTGATCAGGCATACGACGCCGAGCATGTTCTTGCTGGTCATAGCTCCGATGTACTCGGCAGCGCCTGTCCATTCCGAGTACGCTCTACCCAGGTAGGAGTAATACTTGATGAGCAAAATGGATAGCGGGATCAGAAGATAGCAAAGGCGTCGAAGCAACGTATGGACAGCTTCCAGCGGCCGAGGATCGGACAGAACTACGAGAATTACTATGTAGTTGCCGAGGTCCCGAAACCACCGCTTGAAAGAGACGAGGGGAAAGTCGGACCACAAAACGCTCACCAGAGCAAAAGAAACGAATGCCACAAGAGCAACGTTGCGCGCGACGAAATCGCCCCAGTTGAAGGACCGCAAGATGAGGATGCCGATTGCCAGCAGGATCAGGACGAAAAAGACGGTGCGGTCCAATGGATTCCCTTCCTCAAGAGACCCTGCCGCCGTCCCCACCTGGCCTCCGAGCCATTGCGCGGGCAGCCGCGATCCGACGATGAACATCCAGGTCAACGGCACCCACAGCGCCGCCGAAGTCCCCGCGTCCTTGGCAGGGTCGTAACGCAGCAGCCCCAAAAGAAGGACGAGCCAAAGTAGCAACGCTAGGAAAGGAGGCATCGTATCAATTCCCTTGCGGCTGCCCGGACACGCTTGGCCAGATGCAATGCTCGCCTAGGACCACCCCGAAGAGCCACCCGCAGAGGAGTGAGCATTTCCGGTCCCGATATAGCGAAATGCTCTGGGATTGCAGCCCCTGCCAGCCTCTCGCCACTCCAACCTCCCGGCTCATAACGAGCTGATTCAAGGTGCAATCTTTCCGGAAGGAACTCGATTCTCTTGAAAGGGCAGATGATCGTGCGGCCAGCTGCTGCTGAGTTGTTCAAAGATGGCTTCCATAATTCTGGCGGTGAGTAAGATTTCCCGGTAAGGAATGGGCACGGGGGCGTCCTCCCGGATCGAACGGTAGAAGGACTGGATGAGATACTTCATACCGGAATCCATGTGAAAATCCCTGCCCAGGAATAGCCGAACGTTGGTAACCAGATTCCCAAAATGCTGCTTCGCAAGCAGCGCAGGGGGAATGAACATGTCTGCATAGCTCTTGAACTTCTGGCCGCGGAGCCTGATCAAGATTTCGTGGTCTTGGTCAAGAACGAGGCCATTCTTCGGACCATAGATTCGAAGTTGGTGCATTGAAGGCCTCATCTGGGACGAAAAAGTGAAGTAGGCTGTTGTTTGCTCCCCCCCGCTGATGATGACTCGGAGTTCGTCCACAATCTCAGTTTCGTTTATTTGCTTCAGAAGCGAGCTCACAAAGCCGTACGCAATCACGTGAGGCGCATCGCTTGTCAGGAACTCTGCAATTCTGGCGATCCCATGGCTGATCACGTTTTGGAGCAGCTTTCCTGGCAATCTCCGGACCCAATGGTGCTTGTCGCCGAGCAGGGCCCGTGCGTAACTGGGATCTCCAAGATCGTAGGAGTAGTAACTCTCCATGTGTACAGGAGGCCCGCCCAAGTAGCCGCTTTGGACCAGCGCTCTCATGCGCCGCGCTACGTGGCTGAATTGCTCGTTGTGGCCAGCTGTGAGCTTAAGCCCTCTTTTCTCGGCGAGATCCACCAGCCTCTGCGCTTGCTCCGCATACACTGTAAAGGGTTTCTCGACATAGACACTTGCCCCTTGTTCCAGGCAGAGCTTGGCTAGATCGAAGTGACTTTCTGGTGGGGTTGTGATGTGGACGACGTTCGGCTGAGCTTTGCTGAGGAGTTCGGCTACATCCGTAAAGTAGTTCTTGACGGGGAATCGCTCATAGAGCTGCTTGGCCATCAGCGGCTCACGATCGCACACGCCGACGATCTCGCATCCTTCTATTCTCTGAATATGAGACGCGTGGGCATCGGCGATCTTACCGCATCCTACAATGGCAACCTTAAGCATGATTTCCACCTTGGGCGCAGCTTTCGAAATAACGCCTTAGCGCTTCCGCAGTGGACACTTTTGGCGCCCAGCCTAGTTTGGCCTTCAATTTCTTGTTCGTGTAACGTGTCTTCTTCCAGTACGCGTGCCACCGCCTCCGATTGAAAACGGGCGGCAATTGTCCCTCAGACCACTCCGAATACTTCTCCCACAAGTAGCAGAGCGCATGACTAACAGCATGGGGCACATAGATTGACTTGAAGCGTCTGACATTTTTCTTGTACTGCCGCAAGAACTGACGGCTGGAGGGGAGGTCATCGTCAACGACGTTGAATATCTCGCCATCGACTCCTTTCACCAGGCCGGCCAGGATAATCGCCTCCGCGCAATTGTCCACGTAGGTGAGGGGCAAGGTGTTGGAGCCACCTATATGCATAAAGATCCCGAATGTATTGATGCCGACACGACCAATAATTTCCTTCTTGCCTGCGCCATAGACATTGCCGGGTCTAATCACTACGTACGGAATTCCGAAGTTCTTGCCATACTCGACGACGATTTGCTCTTGTTTGACCTTTGCGAAGCAGTAGGCCTCACCGCGAAGTTCACCATGCTCTTCGACCGGGCACAATTCGTCCAATAGCCGCCCTTGGGGTTTCTGACAATTTGAGTACACAGAAAACGAGCTAATGAGCACGAAACGTCGCAAGCGCCCGCACTGCATGCTGGCATCAAGCAGGTTGCGCGTGGTTACGACGGAGTTCATGAACGCATCGGGAAAGGATTTCTCGCCCGTGCCTGCGGCCAAATGAATAATGAGAGCCACATCTTTGCATGCGGTCTCACAATCCTGGCGAGAAAGCAGATTTCCCTTTAGCACCCTGATTCGTGCTCCGGGCGGTCCGTGTTTGAGGATGTCCTCAATCCGATCCAGTTTGCCGGACGGTCGACCAAAACAGATCAGGTTGCGAAACCCGCGATTCAGCAGACCCTCGACGACTCGAGAACCGATGAAGCCCGCAGCCCCGGTCACGAGAATTGGATCATCTGGTGAAATGATGAAGGAATCGCGCTTTTCAGGCATGGACAGCTGGCCTGTCGGCGATTTAGTTCCATTGCTTGTAGTATTTGACGTGGAGTTATTCATGGTTTGGCCCCAGAGCGAACACTCGTTTCAACGTACTCGGCGACAGCCACGTCGACATAATCAGAAGAATGGTAACCACCAGCGCCTTGCAGCGAGCCCACTTTATACGTCCGCAAGCGTAATCCCGGAAGATTTTCGCCTTGGTCGGCGGCGACTTTGATCCTCACGGCACGTGGTCCCGTCGCATCAATTTCGAATGTCGCCGACCGACGCTTTCGAAACCAGGAGACCGCCTGTCCGGCGGTAGAGAACCATGCACCTCGACTCTTCAGATCCGTGAGCAAGTCCCGATAGCATGCATCCCAAAACCTCTCCGGGCCGACGCTGCGATCATGCCAATTGATCGTCAGGACGCCTCCGAAGTGGTCGGCATTGTCCGCCATTTGGCGAAGGATGAGATTCGCCTGCTTCTGGGACAACTCCAGACGAGTCGGATAGAACAGGGCCGTGTCCATCACATGCAGGGGCAATTCGAGCAATTGGGTTGTTCCGAGCGGCTTGTATGCTTGTGTTGTGCCCGCGCGATATCCGACTGTTTCGTTGTAGCCAAACGTTGAGTCGTATTCCGCTCCGGCCTTTTCCAGGACGGCCGGCGAGTGCAGATCAAAGTAAAGCCAGTGCATGCGGACACCGGTCTCAGAGACTCCCGTCAGGCGCCGAATCTCTTGCAGTTCCTCGTGCCCCTTCGAGCTGTCGATCCACGCATCAATGCCGTGTAACCCGACCTCATGTCCTGCAGATACCAGCTTCCGGATAATGTCTGCGATGTCTTGAGCGCCATAGCCAGCTCCCCGAAAGGACGGCGCCGGGCCATTGGAGGTTTTTCCCGGAGAGCTCTTGAAGGGGACGACAAAGAACGTTGATCGAAGGCCTTGTTCGAGCTGCAGATATCGGTCAGCGAACCCACGCCAGAAGTCCTTCGCGAGGCCGATGTAAACGAGCGGGAGTTTCAAGACCGCTGCCCAATTCGCCAGTAGATCGCGCAGGGACATTTGTCCCTGGACAAGTTTGCGTAAGGAACCAAAGGTGGCGCGGTACAAAAACCCGAACATGGTGTGATCCCACTTATGTGGGCGAATCGACGGGTGATCGACATCATGACTCAAGCAGGCGATGAACGGAAATCCCTCCGGGGCGGGAGGAATTTCAACCAGCTCAATGCCGGACCCCGTAATCAAGTTTCTCAGCAAGGCGATATGCTCTTCCAGTGCGGGCATACTCGCATTGGCGGGCGGTTGGCCCACGGAGAGCAAGGTACGAACCTCTTCGAACAGATCGTAGCCGATGCGTGCCAGAACTCGATCTCCCGACGTGTCCAGGAAAGCCACGCACTCTTGGGAGGCTACATCCGTCAGGAGCCCGGCCGCTTTTTCTGTAAAGGAGATCGATTCCCCGTAGAGTGGAAGTTGATTCCCCTGATACCTGAGGATGCAGGCGTTCTTACGTTGGCGGCCGATGGGGATCTTTTGTTCATCGTCGAAGTCCGTCTTTTTACTGGCATAAACCAGAACGAGGCTGGCTGTGGCGTCGTATCGACCGCTACCAGCGCAGAGCAAGACATCGTACCGTCGATTCCCCTGGTAAAACTCCCATGGAGTTTTGAAGAGCTCAAAGAATTCCCGCACGATTTCCTGTTCCGCGGGATCTGCAAGGACACCAATCATTACCAAGAACCCTCAGCTCAGGGTGGCTACCGGTTCCTCATGGGTCCGAAGCCATTCTTCGAAGACGACAAGGCTAAAGAGGACTTTATGATTGTCGTGCCGCCCAGCGGCATGCTGCTCGAACAGTTCGCGTACAGCTTGCGGGCGAAGATATTGGTAGATCCTGGAGCCGCCATCGAGCAGCGTGTCCGCCATCTTGTTATCGATAACACCGCGGAACCAATCATCCACCACATTGACGGCGAATCCCCGCTTCGGCCGTTTCACAATCGACTCCGGCAGGTAGGTCCGGCAAACTTGCCGGTGCAACCATTTCCGGGAGCCATTCCTCACTTTAAAACTGGCCGGTAATCTCTCGACATATTCGACGATTTCTTTATCGACAAATGGCACGCGAAGTTCGAGACCATGCGCCATCGAGAGCTTGTCGGCATACATGAGGAGTTCGTCCGGGAGCGTGGAGCGCACCTCTAGGAACTGGAGCCCACCCAATTCGTCGGTTCCGGCCATCAGTTCGCCAAGGTCCTGCCAGCAATCAAGGATGGCATCCCCCGCCTGAGGAGCCAGGAGCCCGTCCTGGAACAGTCCTTCGATTTGGTCTCCTGGAAGGAGAGAAAGAACGTGCTGATACCTGCGCATCCGATCGGGGATCGCCAGGGAATAAACGCCGCGCTTGAGAGTCTCATTTCTCGGCAGGGCCGCCACCGTTGAGGAGATCGGTTTACGCATCCAACTGGGCAAGCCGGCCCATAACGCGCCATAACGCACGCCCAAGTGGCGGCGATATCCGCCAAACAATTCATCCGGCCCCTGTCCGACTAGGGCCACTTTGACGTCCTGGCGGGCTCGTTGGCAGACGAAATACATGGGGACAATGGAAGATGCTGCGATCGGCTCCTCCAATACCCCGACAATCTTGGGCAGCACGTCTTCGAAGGTTGATCTCGAGATCGTGATACTGGAGTGTTTCGACCCCAGCAAGCGAGCGGTTTCTGCGGCATCGGCCAGCTCATCACCGGCGAACGACGAACCGTATCCGACCGTGTAGGTTGGCCAGGAACTCCCGTTGAGATTCATCAGCGCCAGCAGCAGCCCGGAATCGATGCCGCCGCTCAAAAGTAAGCCTACAGGCACGTCGCTGATGAGTTGGCGCTTGATCGCACCCTTATATAGAGAAAGCAGCTCTTCTCTGGCCTCGGCTGGCGACTTTGCCGGCGTGAAGGGTTCGGGCTTGAATCTGTACCAGCGGCTAACCTCGCAGGAGCCGTTTTGGACCGTCAGCTTGGTCCCCGGGGCGAGCTTGCGCACCCCCTTGAGGATCGTGTAGGGCGACGGCGTAAACCTATATCGCAGGAAGAGATTTAGAGAGGTGGTATCAATCTCCGCCTTGCCCGGCATGATTGCACGGATGGGGCGCATCTCTGAGCCGAAGTAGAGACTATCCCCGTCAATTCGGTAGTAAATCAGCTTGATCCCAAACGGATCGCGGGCAAGAACCAGCCGCCTCTGGCGAACGTCCCAGATGGCGAGACCGAACATGCCATTCAGGCGATTGAGCACCTCGTCACCCCACTGCTTGTATCCGTGGATGATGACCTCAGTGTCGGAGTTAGTGCGGAAGACGTGGCCATGGCCCTGTAGTTCACGTTTAAGTTCCGGGAAGTTATAGATCTCTCCGTTGAAGATCACCCACACGGATTCTTCCTGATCCGACATGGGTTGATGCCCTCCGGAAAGATCGATGATCGAGAGCCGGCGAAATCCAAATCCAAGCGGACCGGCGATGAAATAGCCCTCGTCATCCGGACCTCTATGGATGATGGACCTGGCCATGGCTTCGATGTCCACACGCCGTACGGGCGCCTGATTTCCGAAATTAAATTGTCCGCATATGCCGCACATATGAGCTTGTTAGTTTGTGATCTTGAACGGGAGGGAAAGAAGCGAATCCTTGGAATCCTGGCCTTGCGACTTCGGCAGGTTTTTCGACAAAAAGAAACAGAGGCTCCGAAACAGCTGCGATTGAGCCCAACGATGCATGGGAACATTATCCCAGCCGATCAAAAGCTCACGGGCCCGAAACGAGCCATCGGACTTCTGCCACCGGCGAAGCAGATCGGTGAGAACAACCGACAAGATCCGGTCTAATTCCGGGAATCGGCCGTGGAGCAAAACGCCTAGGTTGATGCATTCCGCATAATCGTAAAGCTCTCTGCGGTAGACGGTAAGCCGCGGCCGCTTCGAAAAGGGCTTTGGAAGGCCGTTCGAGTCGAACAGGTTCTTGACGTAATAGTTGACACCCCGCTCGATGGCACTTCGGCATTGCGGCGATCCTGTCAATTGTTCAATTTTTGCGAGGGCCTTCAGAACAAAACAGGTGTGAAAGTGATCGACAAAATCTCTAACATTGTCAATCGCGTAGTACCAAGAGCCGTTTGGATTTTGGGATTCGATGACAAAGTTTAGATTTCTTTCTGCAACCTTCCGATATTTCTCTTCCGAAAAATCTAGCGCGGCTCTCGTCAGGAGAAATGCCCGGTAGGCGCTGGCATTGATGACGCCGCTGGAGTTACCCGGTCCTGGGCAGTAGCAGCACGTGGAAGCGTTGGGTGAAACCTCAAAGTCCCGATAGTCCTCGAGGGCGTGCTGGGCGATCGAACGCATTACCTCCAGCCATTGGGGATCCCCATCAAGCTGGTAAACCTGCCAGAACGCCTCATAAACATAAGGCACGGACGTGATCATGGGCGTCCCTTCTTTAAGGGTTCCGTTGCGTGTTTCCCAGTTGAATGGGTAGCCCCAGGCGTAATGGCTGAAGCCCTTACAACGTGTCTCCTTGAGCACTTCGAGAAAATGAACAGCGTGCTTGAGGTGCGATTTTTGCCCGAGAACCTGAGCGAGGAAGGCGAAGCCCATGGCGTAGTGCGCATCCGCGATGGGAAACCGCTGCGGTTTCCAGAACAGTCGTCGGGCCGAGGGTACGAAAGCCTCGGAGAGAATCATGGGCGACACCGCCAGTACCCCCAAAAGAGGCTTTCGATAGTACAAAGCCTTGGCACTGCGCCCCAGATCACTCGCAAAATAACTCTGGTGGTCGAAGGAGGTTTCTCCGTGGCGTTCGAGCCAGGCGACAAATTGGAGAACGGCCGCCTGCACCTTTTCAGCTGTGACTGTTTCTTTCATTTTTTCAACTCGGACACGTAGCGTCTGGAATCAGGTCGGCTTGACCTCAAAGCTGTCGATTTTCTTGAATGAGAGCAGGGACTTGAATATGGTTTTCAACTTTTTCATCTGCTCCCGGCGATGAAATCGCATCAGCTCGTCGGAAACAGGCCTGTCCATACGGCGCAGAAAAGCAGAGACATAGCCCGAGAACAAGGCGAGACCACCCAGAAGATAGGGTTTCTTTGTTGCGCGATAAGCAACTCGGAAGACCTCCCAGAGCGGATGCCCACCGAGGTAGTAATCCTTCTCTCCGTAGGAAAATGTGGAAGCGAGGAGAGAGCGTTCGGCAGTTCCCAAACTGCGGTAATGAAAGAAAAATTTCTCTCGAAAGGACCGCGTCTTCCAACCCTTCATACGAGCGGTAGTTACGGCAATCCAGTCGATGCCCCCCGCGTTGTTGGGGATGTATCCGCCGATATCCTGGAAACAGTGGCGTCGAAAAAGCTGGCAACCACCAGCAACATGGTTCTGCCCCTCAAAGCTGTCCGTTGCGGAGCTATAACCTTCTTGGTGAAATATGGTTCCCGCGACTCCAAGATTTGGGTCTTCTTGGAACTTATTCATCAGGAATTCAAGGTAGTCCGGTTCAAACGAAATGTCTGAATCCAGATTACCGATGACCTCATATTCGAGGTTTTTTACTCTCTCAAAGCCGGCATTAAAAGCGTAGACCTTCGCTGCAAAACTGCGATCCCGGTGCGGGGACAGGTTCAGCAGTTCGATCCAGTCGTATTTCGCTACGTAGCCGGACACAATGCTTGGTGTAGCATCCGTCGACCCGTCGTTCACGATGACCCACCTGCTCGGCGGGACTGTCTGGCTGATCACCGACCGGATCAGTTTTTCGATAAATCGTTCTTCATTACGCGCAGGCGTAATGAGGACGTAAGGCATTCGATTAGGGAGATTGCTCATCGGCATTGGATAATGACTTGGCCCTAAGGGCCAGCTGGAAATTAGTCCCGGAAGTGACCAGAAACTTGGTTAGTTCAAAAAAAGTTAGAAAGCTGGCTCATGGTATCAACCAGTCACCAGCCTAGTTCGCATTAGAGGACGGTCGTTGCGCGTACACCTCACACCGCTCCACTGTCAACGATTTATCGTAGACTTCGTCCGGTTCATGCACCACGACGTGGCTGCCCCGATTGGAGAACGCGAACGGAACGCACAACAGGTTTTTCAATCGCATCCGCAATTCCTTTCGACGTTCAGGCGGCACGAAGAACAGCATGAAGCCGCCACCGCCGGCTCCGAGCAGTTTGCCGCCGAGCGCACCGGCACTGCGACCTGCCTCATAGATTTCATCGAGGCTGGTATTTGTGATGTTTTGTGTGAGCGTTCTCTTAATCTGCCAGGATTCGTGCAGCAAACGACCGAATTCATCGAGAGGGCGATTCGAATTTGTGATAATAGCTTCCGCTTCGTCAACCATCTGATGCATCGAGTCGAGCTCACGCTTCCGGTGCGGCGTCACCTTAATTTGTTCTTTAGCAATTTCCGAAGCCGTCCGGGAAAATCCCGTGAAGAAGAGCGCAAAGTGTTGTTGCAGCGCGGCTAGCCTGGCGGCCGGAGTTATCACCTGTTTGACTTCGAAACCGCCGTCAACGTTGAAATTGATGCGATTGAAGCCTCCATAAGCGGCGCTGATCTGGTCTTGCGACCCCACGGCTTCTTTGAGCACTTCCTGTTCCACATGAATGGCATCGAGGGCGAGGGCCTGCTTATTGCGCATCTGCTCTTTCAGCGCGTACAGGCCGAGCAATAGACCGACAGTAAAAGCCGAACTGGTTCCCAACCCGGTGCGAGCAGGCAGGTCAGCAACGTGGTGAATTTCGACCCCTTCGTCAACTCCTAGAAACTGCAAGCATCCGCGAACGGACGGGTGTTCGAATGCACTGTTCTGGTCCACGTTTTCGACTTTGGAATACGAGACTCGACTGTGGTATTCGAAAAAAGGTGGAAGACGCCGGCAGGTGATGTAACAGCATTTATCGATGGTCGTAGACAGGACAGCGCCACCGAATTCGCGGTACCAAACTGGGTAGTCGGTGCCCCCGCCAAAGAAAGAGATGCGGAGTGGGGTGCGAGTGATAATCATGCCCTTGGTTTCCTTTTTACAGCTGGCTTCACGGAACGATCTGGCGAATCACCTCAAGCAGTGAGTGCCCAACAATATCCGCTTCACAAGTTGAGGCCTTGCGGTGTTCTGGCTCGGTGTCCGTCTGATTTTTCATCGACAGGAGCGCCGTTCTGCACCCGGCGTTTTTGCCGGCTTGGATGTCTACGTCGGAATCGCCAATCATCCACGACGCCGCCAGATCAAGCCCATGCGCGCGAGCTGCATCCAGCAACATGCCGGGAGTAGGTTTCCGGCAACTGCAGGGTGGCTCAATTTCGTGCGGGCAGTAATAGATTGCGTCAATCGTGGCGCCGGCCTGCACGAGATGATCAGACATTCGCCCGTGCAGCTGTTGCAGGTCAGCCTCCGTTATGAGGCCTTTCGCGACACAGCGTTGGTTGGTAACAACGATGACGCAAAGCCCGGCTCGGTTTAACTGAGCAATACCTTCGATTACCCCTGGTAAAAGATGAAAGTCTTCCCAGCGGGTCACGTACTGGCCTTCTGGAGCTTTTCGATTGATGACGCCGTCACGATCCAAGAACACTGCTCTGGTCAAGGAGCAACACCTTTTCTACGCAATGTGCGGCCCGAATCACGATTCGGGCAGAGCTGCCTGATAGAGACTGTGGCAGAGCGTTTGGGCACGCGCGTAATCTTCGGGTGTCCCGATGTCGATGAACATTCCGTGCTGCTCAAGGGCATATACCCCATGCTCGAGTAACCAAGGAAACACATCTTTCTCAAGGCTGGCGGGTCCGGCCGGAATATGCTGCAGAATGGCGCGCTTGAACACGTACACGCCGCCGTTTACGATGCCAGGAACCGGTGCCCCCATCTTTTCACGAAAGCCAAGAACTCGATTCTGTGTGTTCAGTTGAACGGTTCCGTATCGCGTTGCGTCCGGGACTCTGCGTACCGCCATGCTGATCAAACCGTCGTGCTCGCGATGAAAACGAATGAGCTCATGGAAATCGAGTTCGAGAAATGAGTCGCCATTCATGACCAGGAAGTCCGAAGCTTGCTTGAGATAGCCTTCCGCGAATTTCACCGCACCCGCTGTTCCGAGCGGGCGCGGTTCCTTCGAGTAGGCAATCGCAACGTCCCATTTGTGTCCATCGTTGAATTCTCTTTCGACCTGGTCGGCAAGATGCCCGGTACACATCACCAAGCGGCGTATGCCCTGCGATCGCAGTTGCCTGACCAGCAGCTGAAGGAAAGGCGCATCTCCAACGGGAGCCAGTGGTTTGGGGGTAGCTGGCAGTACGGGTTGCAATCGCGTCCCTATCCCGCCGACGAGCAGAAGGGCAGGTAGGTCTTCTGGAGCAACACCCGGTCGCGACGGAATCTTTGCTTTGGGTTCCACTGTGAGTACGCGATTCGATTCAAATTCAGGAAAAGGATCGTGCTCGGCCCTTCAAAAAATTACATGGCCCCGTTCCAATATTCCAACATCGAGCCGAGCGTCTGCTCGATCGAATTCAACGGTCTCCAACCTGTCTCTCTACGGATCTTGCGTGTACTGCCGAAGATAATTCTTTCGTCCGAGGGGCGCATTAGCCGCGGAACGGGCCGGATCTCTGCTTGCACACCGGATAAGCGGATCGCATTGTGCAAGAGCTCGCTAATCTGATAGGTCCGGGCTGCGCACAAATTGTAAGCCTCACCTCGCTTGCCTTTTGTCGCCGCCAGATAGAAACCGCGCACCGTATCACTAACATCCAGGAACGCCCGGCGGGGCTGCAGGTTTCCAACTTCGATCACCGGCGGTTGCAGACCCTTCTTGATGCGAATCAACTGCCGCACGAAATCCGAGGGCGCATCGTTCGTCTTGCCCGGGCCCGTGGTGTTGAAAAGCCGCACGTTGACTGCCGGAATGCTGTAATCCAGGAAATATTCACGCGCCAGGAGGTCTAGGCAAACTTTGCTGATACCGTACGGATGTAGCGGCTGAAGCGGCTGCTCTTCCGTGACCGGAATTGCCCATGCCGGCACATGACCGTATTCGGCACTCGAGCACGCCGAAACGACAACGGGAAGCCGCTTCATGTGACGCACTGCCTCGAACAGGTGCAATGAGCCCATGATGTTGGATTCGAAGGTCGTGACTGGATCCGACCACGACACCGTGGGCAGGCTCTGCGCCCCGAAGTGAAATAGGTGTGTCGGCTGATACTCAGCTAGGATCTGCGTAACGCGCTGGCCATTCCGTAGATCACATTGCGTGAAACGTAGATTCGGCAACCTCGGAAAAGAAGCAGCGTCGCCCTGGAGATAGGATCCGATTACATTCCATCCCCTGGCCTGCAGAAACTTCACCATATGAGATCCGATAAATCCCTCTGCGCCCGTTACCAGTGCGATCTTTTTCATTGGAATTGTAAGGTCGCTTTCGACGGTACTTAACGGCCAAAAGTCCGCAGCTTTGAACCGGGGGTTCCCACTCGGAGCGGACCGTTCCGAGAAATCCTATTCTCTATTGAGGATTTCACTCACGCGACCGAGCAGCGTCTCCCTCTCACGGTCCCAGGCGTGCTCCAGGAAAACCTCTTGCGCTTTTCGCACAATCTCCTGAACTTCGCGGGGGTGGGAGTACGCGTATTCTATTTGTTGCGCCAGATCGCCGGGGTTCCCGGGCTCGAAGAATAGAAGAGACTCTTTGTTGAAGTAGTCTTGTATGCCTGGCGTGGACGGTGCGATGACCGGCTTCCCCAAAGCCAGATACTCAAAAATGCGCGTCGGTGTATTGATCTCCGTAAATGCATTTCGATGGTTGGGTATGACGCCCAGATCGCAGTTCTCGATTTCCGTTACAAGATCTTCTAGCCGCCTGGATCCGAGATAGCGAACTGATTCCTGCAGGTTCTTGTTCCGGGCCGACTCCATCATGCGCTCAAGGAATGGCGTGTTCGGGCCGACAATGCGTAGTTCCGCGGTGGGGACAGCCTCGCGTACTCGCGAGAGCGCGTCGATAGCGACGTCCAGCCCATTCCGCTCAACGAGCGATCCGTGGTACATGATCACGAAGGGTTCATTGCCAGTTTTTCCTCGAAAAGCCTCAGGCCGTGTCGCGCGGAATGGGAAAATCTTTCCGTCGGGAGAATTCATGACCACCGCAATCTTCTCCGGCCGGCAGCTGCGGGAGGAGAAGATTCGTTTGCACGCGACGTTGACCGTGATCACCAAATTCGCCCGCGCGATGCTCCACTTCTCAAGACGCTTTAACAGTTGAACGCTCTTACTACCCTGCGGGGCGCCAAAGATCGTCATCATGAGCTCGGGCATCGGATCGTGTAAATCGAGGACCACCTTTGCTCCCAGTGCCTTGGGTATCAACGAACTCAGCACAAGTATATCGGGCATATTGTGCACGTAGACCAAGTCATAGCGGCGGGCCAATGAGCGCAGTGCAAAGATCACGGCTGAAGTCAGAATGAAGCCAGCATACCGGTACGCGTAGGCGAACTTCCCGCGCCGGTCATGCTTAATGGGAAGACGCAGAACGTTGACCCCGTTCAGGACCTCTCGTTTAGGAGCACCTTGATTTCCCAAGCATATGAGATCTACGCTAGCACCCTCTGCTACCAGTGCATCCACAGCGCGGCGTGGTCTGGGATCGAAGGGGTAAGGCGAAAACGTAACCATCGCCACCCGCTTACCAGCAAAACGACTGCTGTTTCCGGTCACCGCAGGGTGAACACCTGAAGCGGGATTAATCGGTAGGGCCATGGGGGAAGTAATCATCTCACGGTCCGGGTTTAATCAGCAACGCGGGCCACGTTCTCGCATGGATCCGCGGTCGCAGCAGGGGCTTCAATCCCCTGACCCAGTCGCCTTCGTGGTCTGTTCGCTCAATTTCTTACGGGACTCACGCTCGATCTTCGCACGATTGGAAGATTCGATTGCCCTAAGGAGTGAGGAATCATCAAACTTGCGCAGGATTTCGATGTTAGGCATGACACAATGGCCGCCGATAATTCCTGGGAAGTACTTCGTCGTTGGAAAAAACGAGATCTCTTCATAGAAGGAGATGATTTCTTCGTAAGCCTGACCCGTTTGATCACAGTACCGCTCAAGCTCCTGCGCCCAAGCAATCAGCAGGCCAAAGTAAGTCGTCTCGGTCAGCTTCGCCAGTTCGGTTGCTTCCGGAGCTGACAAAATCCTTGTCTTGAAGCCCGCAGACTCGAAATGCTCGGCAGCGGACTTGCCGCAGGTGCGATCAATACCTCCCACGAATTTCGTGTAAGTGCGTAGTTCCTGCTTCATACGCACGTGCTTGCCGCGCACCGGGCTGTGCACCACAGCGACACCGGTTCGCTCTGCTATCGTTCGCGTGGTACCGACTCCGACCGTGCTGTTAATAATTGTCAGCGGGGGCCTGAAAAGCTCGATGTAACGGGCCGTCTCACCGACAAAATCCTTGATCGCGAACGGGTAGCACACATGCAAAACATCGACCTTCCCTACGGGCCCGGCAGGCGGCGCAACGTCTATTCCGATAACATTGTAGTGCTCAGAGAGGCATTCAAGGAGAGGCCGGCCCACCTCTCCAAGTCCGACGACAACGACATTGTTTTCTTGTCTCACTGCCTAGCCTCCTTCGAGAAGCGTTCAAGTTCCTGAGGTACATTCACTGGTCCGCCTTCCATTTGGCAGCGGAGTGAGTTGCACAGCACAGGGGATGAGGCGACCTGGACTCGAGCACATGTCCCATCGCCAAGGTGAAATGCTGACCGCGCTCGCGTGAAGGCAGCCGCGGTATCCGGAATGGTACGCCGAATGAATTAACTTTACACCACCAACACATTTTGCGGCCCGGTGTACTTTGCGCTTCGAACCACAGCGTGCACGACCCGCGCCTGATCCGCCTCTGAAAGGCCGGGGAACATGGGGAGGGACACGATTCGTTCGGCAGCCTTTTCACACACAGGGAAAGCGCCATGCTTGTACCCGAGGCCACTGTACGCCTTCTGTAGATGCAGGGGCACAGGATAATGTATGCCCGTATCGATCTTCTCTTTTGCGAGATCTGCTTGTACTGCTTCCCGGTTCTCCACTTGCAAAACGTACAGGTGATAGACGGCCTTCGACCAGGGAGCTTCAAACGGCGGAATGATGTTCGCTTCCGCGGCAGCAAACAATTCATTATATTTGCGGGCATGCTCACGGCGGCTTTCGTTCCACCTCGCGAGGTGCTTCAGCTTGACGCGCAGAATGCCGGCCTGAATGGCATCGAGCCGGCCGTTGTAACCCTCAACGTCGTGATAATACTTCTTGGACTGTCCGTGGTCGCGGAACATTCTGACTTTACGAGCGATCGCTTCATCGTCCGTGGTAACCGCGCCGCCTTCGCCACAGGCGCCTAAATTCTTGCCGGGATAAAAGCTGAACGCGGCCGCGCGGCCCATCGAACCCGCCTTTCGCCAGCAATTCTCCTTCTTCGAAAAATACTCCGCACCGTGTGCCTGGCAGGCGTCTTCGATAACGGCCAGGTTGTAGCGTTCCGCCATCTCCAGGATCGGATCCATGTCCGCCATCTGGCCGTACAGGTGAACGGGAACCACAGCGGTGACCGGTTTCCCGAGAGTCCGATGCACAAGTCGTCTGGTTGCGGGATCGAATACGCACTGTGTCTGCAGGTATTGGCGAAGCTTCTCAGGGTCCATCGTGTACGTACGCGCATCAATGTCGACAAAGTCCGGACGAGCGCCAGCCTGCGAAATCGCTTCGGTTGTAGCAATGAAGGTGAGCGGGACGGTCAAGACGACATCACCCGGATTAACCCCCGCTGCGGAGAGGGCGAAGCGCAACGCGTCGGTTCCACTGCTCACTCCGACACTGTGCTTCGCATCACAGTACAGAGCAAATTCGCGCTCGAATCCCTCCACCATCGGGCCACCGATGAAGCCCGCCGTCGCGAGCGCGGCTTTGAAAACATCCACCAATTCCTCTTGGAGTTCCCGATGCGGTGTAACGAGATCGACGAAGGGAATCTTAGCATCTTGACTCATGGAGCTATCCTTTCGCTTGGATTGACGGAACGCAGTACCTTGGCCGGGTTGCCAGCTACAATCGTGTTGGGTGGCACCTCGCGGGTCACAACGCTGCCAGCGCCGACGATAGCGTTCTCCCCGATGACGACATTGGAGAGAATCGTGGCCCCTGAGCCAATCGAGGCGCCCTTCTTCACGAGGGTCTGCTCGACTTTCCAATCCTGTTCGGTCTGTAACTGGCCGTCGGGCGCTGTTGCGCGTGGGTAGGAATCATTAATGAAGGTGACGCCATGACCGATGAATACGTCGTCCTCGATCGTGACGCCTTCACAAATAAAGCTATGGCTGGAGACCTTGCAGTTCTTCCCGACGGTTGCGTTCTTCTGGATTTCAACAAAGGCTCCGATTTTCGTGTTCTCTCCGATTTGGCAGCCGTAAAGGTTGATGAATTTAGAAAGCTTGACTCCGTCAGCCAATTTCACATCTGGAGCAATCGAGCAGAATTCGTTCACAGGCACACCAATTCTCCTTCCATTTGCATGGAACAATCGGCAAAAAGGTGCTTCTCAAAAAAAGCGGACATCTATTGGGGTGTTGGGGTTGCCGTGCACCATTTGGGCAGGCTACCGCCATTAACGACACTAGTGGACATCACCGATTCTTCCTTCATGTGAAACTAACTGTAACAAAATAAATAACTTAGTTGCAAGAAAAGAAACGTCAGACTGCACGAAAAAGTATTGCAATCAGACTGCCAGACTACCGCCGGCTAGGTGAAGAGCCAATGAAACCGAATCATGTCTCAATTGACTGAAAACGCATAGGTTAGTAACAAAGTAGGCGACCAAAGAACTTCGCCTGGAGGGGATCTCTCTACGCGAGGCGAGGGAAAACTCTTACCACATTTTGACAAACGGGGTCCTAGCGGCACCTAGCGTTGAGTTCCAGGCTCATCTCTACCTTATCGTCTAGGGTGTTCCTTCCAGCCGGTTCACTTGATTTTGCGCACGAAGGATCGAAATCTGCTCTGTACCTTCTGCGCCGCGGGCAAGTCCCAACGTGTCTGCTGCTGAGGCTTGTGTCCCCTGCTAAGTCTTACAATCTGTGCTTCCACGGAGTGCCTCGGTTGGTTCCCTAATGTGTTGTATCGGCATCGGTAGCAATCCCTACCTTCGGTAGGCCAAACCTGCCGAAGGCGTAGAGTAACCAGCCGAAGTGATCGGGCCGGGCCTCATACCGAATTCGGAGGCTCTCGGCCTGCGGCCCACCGGAAATGTTCATGAAGTGGAGCGCCGCCTCCCAATAGTTCGTCATCCGCCTCCTCGGCGCGATGGAATCCCAAATCAAACCTCGATCCAGATTCCGAAGGTCATCCCCAAGTTCATTCCCTCCGGCAAGCCAAGCTAATCCCTTGAATATCGGTTCGTGAAAGCTCTGGCCAGTGGCTTCTCCTAAAGCAAGGAGGCTAACAGGCGCAATGCCATCCTGATGTAGGGAAAACACAGGGTATCGATTCACGACGCGGCATGCGCTCTTATCGTAAAGGTACCACCATTGCCCCATTTCTCCTTGGAGCGCGCGAAGCGAGTTGGCACAACCCAACGCGGACCCGAGTGGCTCCTCAATCTGAAATGCCCGGGCGAAAGTTGTGAGCGCGTAAATGGCGTAAATTTGATCGGCGAACGTTCCAAAGCGGTTGCAAAAGGCCCGTTGAAAAAACCCAGGAAATCCTGCGTGTCCGAAGATCGCGCCCTCGCTTTGGTTGTCCTGCAGCAAGTGGTATGTATCCACAGCGATGTCCGTCAGATCCGGAATTGTTCCTGGACACGCGAGTCGTGCGTGCGCTATGCCTGCCAGAAACCAAGCTAATCCCTTAGTGCAGGCCTGGCGGCCATCCGCGTAACTCTCGAGGGCCGTCCCCAATTCCCATTCCTTGAGCAGCACTCCGAGTCTCTCGGGCGCGCACTTGGCTGTGAACCAAATCAGAAGGCCTAGATCTCCGACACTCCTGACCCAGCTTGTGTCTTTCAAGACCACATCTCGAATCGAAGCGACGTCGACAGGTGGTGCTGCCCCCGACTCCGCCAGACGCTGCAGACCCAAGAGCGCAATGACCGTGCGTTTTCGTGATGTCCCTTCCCGGTGAAATCCGTCCTCCGTCAAAGTGACGCGCCGAGAGAAGAGCTTTTCTTTTTCCTCGAACAACGAAACAAGCGACCGCAATGCCAGCGCATTCAGGGCGGGAATGTCCAGTTGCGAACCACAATTGTCAGTAGGAACGTTGACTCGCTCCCGAACAGAAACGGCTTCGAGGAGCGGCCGTGGTGACATTTCGCTTCTTGATGAGTATTCTTGCGCCAAGATTGATTCGATCAGAGAGATTGCCGGAATGGAGAGAGGTTCAAGAGACGGGCGAATTCATGGTGATGTATTACTTGCGTTAGTTCTTGAGGTTTCTGCTCATTTCCATGGCCGCGAGCGCACCAAAACTCCCATACGACCTACACTTGTGTTCTCTCGCCGCGCTCTGGCAATGTGGGATTCAACGAGCCGCACAGGAGACTGCGAATTGGCAAGTCGACAATTGAGATGTGCGGCCAGGTCAGATCGCGATGGAAGCTCTGCGAGGCACTTCAGAAAATCATATTCCGAAGCTGTTTAAGATCGGGTCGTGGAGAAAACAATGGAATCTGGGGTCTATGGAATGTCCAGCCCTGCTGGACCAGCGACATCCTCAGAGATCAGTAAGCGCCGTCACCCATTAGGACCACAAGTGGAGTAACGAGAAGGATCTTGAGGTCCAACCACAGCGACCAGCACTGCGAATAACGCAGATCCAAGCGGACCATATCTTCAAAGCAGATGCGACTCCGGCCACTCACTTGCCATAATCCTGTAACACCGGGTTTCATCTCGAATACTCTGCGGCGGTGCCAATCATCATAAAGTTCAAACTCATACGGCACTGGAGGACGCGGGCCCACGAGAGACATCTCGCCGCGCAATACATTCCAGAACTGCGGAAACTCATCAAGGCTAAGCTTGCGGAGGAATTTCCCAATCGGTGTGACCCGCGGATCACTCGTAATCTTGTACACGACGGGTTCGGTCTCGCTCTCATTCTCCTTCGCCGCCTTGCCCGCGATAAGCTGTTGGACATAATCACGATGAATCTTTGGATCATTGTCCGTGTACATGGTACGAAACTTAAGGCACTGGAATCTTTTCCCCAGCCATCCCACCCGTTCCTGTTTGAAAATGACCTCACCTTTCGAACTTAGCTTGATTGCCAAAGCGATAGCCACTAGAAGGGGCGAGTGAACTAGCAAGAAAATGCTGCTTCCCACAATGTCAATCCCGCGCTTGATAATGATCGGGAGCCGCTTTTTTAGAACCTTTCGAGAATAATCTTGGTACGTCTCGATGTCGGCCACTCGATCGGGTCGGTGCATATCCCAACTTTCTGGAATAAGATGAGCCGAAACGACGAGATTCGATGCGAGCCGGTGATCGAGGTTATCCCGCAAGGCGGTCACAACTTTGGAATGCAAGACCTCGGTAATGGGACTCTTCCCCTGTAGGTTGACTTCCGTGAATATCACGCCGAGAATCAGGCCCTCCTCGTACCAACCGATGATGTCGGTCTCTCGAGTCGCATCGGAGACGACCGACGTGAGTCGCTCGAGGAAAGCCGCGTCCCTCGCCTTCTTGTGTACCGCATGTGAGTCAACCAGGATTAGAACGACTGGCTTGCGAGAACGTTCCGCGCGCCGACGTTCGCGGGTTAGCATCGCGTGGAACGCTTCTTCTTTGAGAACGTTTTCTCGGGACGCTAGCAGGTTGCCGAAGCGCGAGAGCGCCTTCCGGCCATTTCCCTGGCGCGCTCCTTGTCCTCTAAGAATGGCGTTCTTTGAGTCGCTATTTCCCATTCTTGTTCCTGTGTCCTAACTCTTCGACGTGGCTGAAGATCCCGGTCCAGTTAGGAATTCCTACAGCGGCCGCTAAACCATGAAAACTTGCCATACTCAATTACCGTTCTAGGCAACCACTCCTTGCTGCAACGGATGCGACATGATCAGCTCGAGAGCGGGGGTTCGAGTTGGTCCAAGGGGACGCACGCAGCTCCGATCGATCTCCAACGCTACGGATCGACGAAGCAGCGAAACGGAGACCACGATGCGATGATTCCCTTTGAACTTGATCAAAATGCCCTCAAGGCCGCTGAGAGCGTCACTCTCGATCCGAATTCTCTGACCAATTTCAAGGTAGGGCCACGGTTCGGCGGGTAAACCCGAGGAGACAACCGTTTGGATGGCAGCAATCTCAGCATCGTCCACCGGAACGGGAACTCTGCCACAGCCGACCACGGCAATCACGCCTGGTGTAACAAGGATCGGTAAGCGATTCAGCGCATCAAACTGGCAGAAGACATAGCCGGGAAAGAGAGGGGCGTTGAGCTGCTTCAGCCTTCCATTCCAACGCTTCTTCGTCTGATACGTGGGGAGGAGAGTCTGATAGCCTTTTCCAGAAAGTAGCAGGGCCGTTGAGTTCTCCCAGCGCGTCCTGACTTGGAGGGCAAACCATCTTTGGCCGTCTGTTCCGGGACTCATCATGAATCAGTGTCTCCCTTTAGGTCTAGCGATCTCGAAACTCAACTCTAATCTAGGCTACCGCCATTGAAGCGACTTGCCGCCCTATAGGGTAAAGCAACTGGAGTGCCAGACTCCCCCTCGTACGCGGACGAGATGAGTCGGAGTCTGAAGATCCCAAAAGATAGATAAAAAAGGCTTTAACTAGGATGCTTGAAGGCAATCACCTGCGGTGTGAGAACGGTCACGCTAGAGAGCCAGAACTAGTGAAAACGCTTGCCACTATTTGCGAAATGGCTTCCTCCATTGGCCCACAGGATCCTGATGAAGGCAGTGTATCTTTAATATTTTCATTATGTTACAAGACATTGCGCGCCCGAGGGCGTGGTCCATTTTGGCGCAATCTGTCGACGATTCAGTCCTTAATGTCTGCACCTGTTGGCTTCGGGTCTGTGTCACGTTGAGACGGTGTCGTGAGAGAGTCGGTACTTAGAGAATGGCGTAAAGCCACGAAGAGTGCGGGGATAGGGGCTCGTGGGTAGGCCCGAGTTCACGACGGTGTTCTGCTTCCTGCAACGCGTCGACGACCAGGCTATCGGCTGGACCGTCGACGCGACGAGTTTGGCGCAACCGAGCGGTCAGCGTGTTCTTTGTATGGCGCATGCACCATCACGGGCAAAAATCGCTGCCGTGACGGGACTGGCTGAACTGCGTGGTCGTGACGGATCTGGATCAGCCCTTGCTAGAGTCAAAGAGCCCACGACGCAACCCGTGGAGCGACTTCGCGAATTTCCCCGCGGCCGTGGAACCTGCTTCTCAGAAAACCCCGATCGAGATGGTGTCGGCAACCCCGGGTTCGACAGCGGAAGAAGTCATACGTAAATCCGGCAGCAGGTCGCGGCGCAAAGTGTAGCCCCCCACTAAGCGTGGGAAGAAAACGTGGCGGGTGCGCTGGCTCCGTGCCGAGGTGCCGCGGGCCTTTCGGCGGCAGCTCACCCGGCGTCGGGCATTGGTCGGGAGCGTTTCCCCTTGGCGAAGCGCAACTTCTCGGTTCCTGCGCCGGGCCGCTCCCTGGGCATGCACGTGCCGCTAAAGGCTCTTGCGCTTATTCTGAAACTCACATCAGGGCTTCGTACCTTGGGGGAGGTTCCTGTAGGATAGTCAGAGTTGCAGGCTGTCTGCAGGAGAAGACTCTTTTGAACGCTGAGACTCAAAGTGACCGCAGACGACTCCTGTTTTACGCCCTGTGGCTCGTCCTATCGATCGCCTTCTTCTGGAAACCGTGTGTCGCGTTGGTTCGTTTCTCGCTTGTGAACGACAATGCATCGCACATTATTCTCATTCCATTCATAAGCGCATGGCTGATTTACATAGAGCAAAAGCAGATTTTTCGACGGGTTTCTTTTGATTATTCTTTCGCTGGTGTCCTCTTCACGATCTCCGCTGTCACTTACATCTGGACGTTCCGATCCCCTGCTTCCTGGACACAAGCTGACCTGCTCGCCGGCTTCGCGCTGGCATTGGTGCTTCTGTGGATCTCCGGTTTTGTTCTTTTTTTTGGGAGAGCAGCACTTAAGAATGCACCTTTCCCATTGCTCTTTCTCTTTCTCACGATCCCGTTACCGGACGCGCTGCTGAATCGCTCGATCTATTTCCTGCAAAAGGGATCCGCAGATGTCGCTGAAATGATTTTTGACCTCGTGGGAGTTCCCGCTCTTCGAGAGGGATTCGTTTTTCATCTCGCGCATTTCAATATTGAAGTCGCGAAGGAATGCAGCGGTATCCGCTCGAGCCTGGCATTACTTATTCTCGCGCTTGTCGTTGGGCATCTATTGCTGCACACCCTCTGGAGACAGGCCGTTCTCGTGATTGCGGGTTTGCTGATTATGGTGGTAAAGAACGGAATCCGGATCGCGACTTTGACGATCCTCGCGCAATATGTGGACCCGGGCTTTCTTTACGGTCGACTGCATCGTGAAGGTGGCGTGGTGTTTTTCCTGCTCGGTCTGGTTCTTCTGTTACCGATCCTCTGGCTCCTCCAGCGCAGCGAGAAACCAGTGGGGACAATCGAAAACTCTTCGGCTGCCTGAAATGGATTCAGGAAACGACGGTTTATATGGTGAGGCTATCGGTCCGGAGATAGTCGGAGCAGACGATAGGAGCATCCGAAGCTTGAGATCGAGTGGACCTAGATTTTCTTTTTGTCCACCTCTGGATACTTGTAATAATAACCACCGTAGGATTCGTGCTTCTCGACGCGATTTAAGACCACCCCTAGCAGATTCTTATCCCGAAATTCAGAAGATGCTTTTTCCGCTATTTCGAAACTGGTCGCTCCCGCTCGTACAACAAAAAGAACGCCATCGCAAAGATCGGCAAGCAGACTCGCGTCGTGGACAGGCAGCGCCGGCGGTGAATCGAGAACCAGCCAGTCGAAAACCGGAGTGACCACTTCCAGTAGATGCTTCATGCGTTCGCCGAGGAGAAGCTCACTGGGGTTCGCAACTGGGCTGCCACCGGGAATGAAACACAGATTCCCTTCGAACCCTCTCTGGATCACTGCGATTTCATCCGCTTCGCCGCGCAAATACTCTGTTAGTCCGGGTTTGACGGGAGCGCCCAGCGCCTGGTGCAGACGCGACAGCCGGAGATCCCCATCAATCAAAAGCACGCGGCGGTGATCTTGCCGCGCAATGGACTGCGCCAAATTCGCCGCAACAAAAGTCTTCCCTTCCTCCGGGATACTGCTTGTCACGAGAACGCTTTTCAACTGACGAGTTGCCGCAATCTGATAAAGGCGGGAACGCAACGTTCGGAAGCTCTCGGCGCCGGCCTGGTTACTGTCCGCACCGAGAAAAACGTCGATTCTCGGATCAATCTGCCATGCGGGGTGGGCGCACTTCTTCACGAGTTCTTCGAAGCTAAGAAAGGGTGAATTCTGTTTTGGTGCCACATCGCCAAGTGAAGGCAGGGTTCGAGTTTCGGCGGGAACCGTTGTTCGACTTATATCGGTAGCAACGTCAACAAAATCCGGCGAAGTCCCGGACGAAAGCCGCAAGGATCGTTCTTGCGCTGCTTTTTTCAGTGCTTCGTGGATCCGGCTCATCGTTTCCTCATGAACATAGGCGCTCAGGCCTTTGTTGTGACCGCGTCGTAAGTCTTCTCCGCCACTCTTGTCGTGTGTTTGGCTTGGCGGGCAGCTACGTCCAACGTCGGGACTAAAACCAATACCGGAAGCTTGAGGGCCAGCTCAACATCGCGTTCGTTGTGGAACGATTTGTCGCTCGATGCGATCAGAAAGAGAATCCCCAGGCCGAGAGCAAGCCCGCCCCCCAATCCGCCACCGATAAAGACGATCTTTTTCGGAAACGACGGCTGGTCTGGGAGACTCGGAGGATCGTATACGCGAAACTGTTCGCTCTGCTGCTGGCTCTCAAGGTCCCCAGCGACCCCTGCGCTTTGCCGCTTCTTCAAGAGGTCATTGTAAAAGTCGAGTGCTGTTTGGTAGTTACGAGTCAATTCTTTGAATTGCTGCTCCACCATGGGGCTAGCCTGCACGCGTCCTTGCAACTGACGAATCTGTTCCTGGATTTGGCTCTGCCGATGCGTCAAATCAGTGATGCTTATCTCGTCCTGCCGCAATTTCGCGCGGAGCTGCTGAATCTGGGGTGGCTCCCTCGTGGATGCCGGCGACTTGCCATCTGCTGGCCCATTATTCTTCGGCGCCGCCGCCAGCTGTTTTTTTAGTTCCTCAACCTGATTTTTGAGCTTTATGACATCAGGGTACTCGGGAGTATAGCGCGCTTGCAAATTCGTGAGCTGGTCTTGCAGAGCGCCAAGCTGCTGTTCGGCAGTTTCCGGATTTTGCCCTATTTGGGATGCCTTCCAATTCGCTTCCTGTTGGTTGAGAAGTGACTCCGTAAAGGCCTTATCCTGCTGCGCGCGGCTGAGCGCCTGGGTATTGGCTTCGAGTTGCGCATTCATCCCCATCAGGATACTGAGATTGGTTTGCTCTTCTTCTGGTAACTCCCCCAGATACTGCCGCTTGAACTGCGCGAGTTTTGCGTCCTGTGCATCCAAGCTCTGTTTAGCCTCTTCCAGTTGCTGGCTGAGAAAGTTCGTTGTCACTTTTACCTGTTTCTGGCGGTCTTCGGCATTCTGCGCCAGGATCATGGACGTGATCTCGGTGCAAATCTGCTGTGCAGTCCGAGGGCTATTAAACGTGACGTTTACATAGAAACCAGGCAATTGCCGACTCTCCGTCCCTGGCGTTGGCGCCATGGGCTTGATCTCCACGGCACCCCGTAACCGCTCGATGAGGTCATCAATGTGCACGCGGTCACGGTCACTTGGGTAAAGACTGAATTTCTCGATAATCGGTTGCAGGCGTGTCCGGCTGAGGACTTGTTCCTGCATGGAGGCGAGGCGACGATTCAGATCCATGGTGACGACCGGTTTCACGTAGTCGGGCCCAACGGTTGGCTGCTCCACGAGCACCATGGTCTGCGACGTGTATTTCTTGGGTAGCACCAGGGCGGCAGCAAAGCCAAGTGCTCCGACAAAAATCGTTGTGATCGGCAAGATCCACCAGTACCGCCGGAGGACCCGCTTCACATCGGACAGACTCATTTCACCATTCCGAACCATAACGACCTTCTTTGCCTCGCCCAGACCGTCGCCTTTAACAGAAAACGTCGCTAAATTGGCCCTCTAAACAAAGCACTGGCGCCGAGATTCCGCCAGTCTACCTACCCTATGGACAATGCACGGTCCTTGCCATGCCAGGAGCTCTTCATGCACTTCCATTGATTTCGATAACACTAAGAATATCATACATTTAGAACACACCATGCCGCTCATCCTGCGGCCCCATAAGATCGTACACATCTCGAACCAAACTGGGAAGTGGAAGCATTCTATCCAAAACTATCCCATGAGTTCTCTCTGGCCAACCCGATCTCCGAGAGAAGTCGATATTTTGAAGCGAATTAGTCTGCAGAAGGATTTTCTTGTCTTGGGAGTTAACACATTCTTTTTCAGATCCTTAGAAGAATCGTAGAAATAAGTCTTTCCTTGCCTATCCTCAGGGCGCAAAATTGCACCCAGCTACACTCTCGAGAGGGTATGTGTGGAATTTTGCCCCTAGATTGAGGCCCATGAGACGTAAGTCAAACCTGGCGCTGTTGTTGAGTGTTTCTCTGCTTCTGGGCGTTTTTGCGGCAGGCTGCTCACGTGATCCTAATGTGCGAAAGCAAAAGTTCTTCGACCAGGGAAACCGTGATTTTGACAGGGGCAAGTATCCCGAGGCCTTAATTTCCTATCGCCGCGCATTGCAGATCGACTCGCGCTTTGTCGAGGCTCATTACAAACTTGCACAATGTTATTTGAAACAGCGAAGCTGGGCCCCGGCATTTCAGGAGCTGAATCGCACGGTCGATCTCCAGCCGGACAACTGGCCTGCGCAACTAGAGATCGCTCGAATGTTTCTCTCCGCCCGCAGGTATCAGGACGCCAAGGACCGCGCTCTATTGATCCTTCACAGCAATCCAAAGGACGCAGAGGCACAAATCCTGCTTTCAGACGCGGACTTCGCCTTAGGCAGCCCGAAAGACGCGCTCGAGGAAGCAAAAGAAGCGACAGAAATGGCACCGGATCATGCAGCGGGCTATCTCCATCTTGCTTTGATTCAGACGCGGACAGGGGCACTTACCGAAGCGGAGACCAGCCTGAAAAAAGCGCAATCCTGCGACCCATCCTCCATCGCACCGTTGTTGGCCCTGGGAAGATTCTACCACCAGCAGAAGCGCTGGACGGATGCGGAAAAGCAGTATCAAGCGGCAATTGCACTCGCGCCCAAAAATCCCATACCTCGCGCCGCACTGGCAGGTCTGTACCTCAGTCAGGGACAGGAATCGCTGGCGGAAAAGACCTTGATGGATGCGAAGCAACAACTCGGTGACGATCCGGCCGGATATCGCCTGCTCGGTGACTACTATCTCGCCCGCGGAGAAAATGCTAAGGCTCTCACCGAGTTCGCCGCTTTATCGGCGCAATACAAAAACGATCTTAGTGTTCAAAAAGCATACGCCCAGCTTCTGATTTTGAACCGGAGATTCGATGAAGCCGGGAAACTTACGGACGATCTTCTCAAGAAGACACCCCAGGATGCCGAAGTATTGATCCTGAAAGGGCAGATACAGCTTCAGCAGAGGAAAATTGACGAAAGCATTCAGACCTTGCAACAGGCCCGCACGAATGCACCTGACAATGCTTTCGGCCATTACGAACTGGGCTTGGCCTACAAAGAAAAGGGCGATACGCAGCAAGCGGAGAGTGAATGGCGGGAAGCTGTACGCTTGCGTCCGGAGCTGGCTGAGGCTTGGCTCGCGCTGGGAGCAAGCGCCACCCAGCGTGGCGATTGGCGGACTCTGGAAGAGGTCAGCAATCAGCTGAAAAAATATTCGCCGAATTCAATCGAGGCCTATCTCGATCACGCCACCGCACGTGTCAACCAGGGAGACGCGCTGGGAGCGGAAGCCGACCTCGTTCATGTTCAGCAACTGGCCCCCAATAGCCCGTTACCCTATGCAAAGCTGGGCGAATTGCGGCTGGCGCAACGACGCCCAGGGGATGCGGAAACCCTGTTTCGTCAGGCCCTCACTCACAATCCGGACTTCCCCGAAGCCGTGCGCGGGATGGTCCAAGTTCTTCTCATCAAGAACAAGCCTGCTGACGCCTTGACCTTTTTGCGTGACCAGATTACCAGGAATCCCAATAGTTCCGGTCTGTACCAACTGCAAGCTGAGGTATTCCTGCGAACCAAACAAGCGGATCAGGCGCTCTCATCGCTCACACGCGCGGTTGATTTGGATAACAAAAACGTGGGCGCTCTTGCTCTTCTGGCGCAGCTCCAAGCCGCAAGAGGTCAACCGGATCAGGCCATCACGAATTACCAGCGAGCGATTGCGGTGGCACCCACCGACGCTGGCCTTTATGTTGCTCTCGGCAGTGTCTATGAATCGATCGGCAACTGGCAGCAAGCAGAAACCACATACCAGAAAGCACTGACCATTCAGCCGGACAACGCCCTGGCAGCCAATAACCTCGCCTACCTCCTCCTCGAGCATGGCGGCAGCCCGAACGCGGCTTTGAGTCTCGCCGAGACGGCGCGCAAGGGCCTTCCCAAGCTCCCCAATTCCGCCGATACCTTGGGTTGGGCCTATTACAACAACGGCGCCTACTCCGTTGCGGCGCCACTTTTTGAAGATGCCGTCAAAAATGTGCCGAATAATCAGACCTACCGCTATCATCTCGGTTTGACCTACAAGAAGCTCAACGATTCCTCTCGCGCCAAGGTCGAACTCGAAAAGGCCATCGCCTTGAATCCCACTTCTCCGCTCGCTGACCATGCGCGCCGCGCTCTTTCTGAATTGACGGGCGGTTGATCGTCCTTCCTCAGCAGCACAGCAAATTAAGCTACGATCTCCCCGGCAAACTCATGCGCCCTGGTTCGCCTGATCAGTACGGGCATAGATGGTCACCCCTACTTCGCGAAATGGGGAATGGTCCGTCCTACTCTCTTGTGCCGATGGAAGGAAAGAGTTCCCGGCTTTATCCGCTCACGCGAGTGACCAACAAGCATTTGCTACCCGTCTAGGACCGGCCGATGATTTTCTATCTGATTCAGGCTCTAGTCGACGCAGGCATTCGCGAAATCATTGTTGTCACAGGTGGACAGAATGCGGGCGATTTCCTTCGCCTGCGCGCCACTGGCAAAGACTTCGGCTTGCACCGCATTCATCACACATACCAGGAGGGCGAGGGAGACATCGCTGATGCGTGACGGCTGGACGGATGCGGGAACGTTGGAATCTCTCCGGCGTACGACAAATCTTGCCACTGCGACCGGGGCCAACAAGATGCCCGGCCGCGGGGCTCCTCCGCGCCAACGCAAGGATTTGGATTGCTGCGTTGCGGCACCTCTGATGTAATCAGCAGGGTTGTACTCTGGAGAGGGAAAAACAGCGTGAAAGTCTTGGTTACAGGCGGAGCAGGTTTTATCGGTTCGAATTTTGTGCGGTATCTATTAAAGTCCCGCCGCGATCTCGAGCTCTTCAACTTCGACAAGCTTACCTACGCAGGAAACCCGGAAAGCCTGGCGGATGTGGCGCAGGATCCCCGCTATCACTTCGTCCGTGGCGACATCGCCGACCAGCAGGCGGTCGACCAAATATTTGAACGCGGTTTCAACGCGATCGTTCACTTTGCTGCGGAAACCCATGTGGATCGTAGCATCGAGGACGCATCTCCCTTTCTCAAGACCAATATACTCGGCACCCACGGTCTTCTCGAGGCAGCGCGGCGTTTTCCCGCCATGCGCTTCATCCACATCAGCACCGATGAGGTTTACGGTAGCGTCCCTGCTGGGGTGAGTTTCACGGAAGAGGCAACCCTCAATCCGCGCAGCCCATATGCGGCTAGCAAGGCCTCCGCAGAACATCTCGTCACTGCCTACGCCAACACCTATGGAGTTCCAGTTGTCATCCTGCGCTGCACAAACAATTTCGGCCCATTTCAATTTCCGGAAAAGTTGATCCCCCTGATGATCGCCAACGCACGCGAAGATAAGGCTGTTCCGATCTATGGGGACGGCCTACAGGAACGTGATTGGCTTTTCGTGGAAGACCACTGCCGCGCGATCACCTTGGCGCTCGACAAGGCCAAACCGGGTTCGGTCTACAATGTTTCCTCGGGGGTGCCACAACCCAATCTGAAGATTGTGCGCACGATCCTGCAACATCTGGGCAAACCCGAATCGCTCATGCAGTACGTGCAAGACCGCCCCGGTCACGATCGCCGCTATGCACTTGACAGTTCGAAAATTCGGCGCGAACTGGGTTGGGCGCCGATGGTACGCTTCGAGGAAGGTCTACACAGAACCACCGAATGGTACCAAGCCAACGCCATGTGGCTCGATCACACCCGCTCCGGGGAATACCGCAAGTACTATGATCGGCACTACACCCGCCGTTCGGAAACGTTTCGCATCTAGGTTGACTCTCCTATCGAACTAGTGGTCAACTCTTCAGACGACTTTCGTTTCAGACGAAGCATTCCGTGAAAGTCAAGAGAGGCACCAGGCGTTCGCAACGAACGATAAGGAAAATATTATGTTCAGCCGCCTGAAATACTGGTTACCCGCAATTCTTGTTGCTCTCCTGATTTCGCTGTTTTCCACGCATTATTTCAGCGGCGAGGAAACCGCCCGGGTCATCATCCCACTGCTCCATTGGCTTTTTGCTGCAGCAACACCCCGCATGCTACGCCTTATGCATGTGGGGATCCGCAAAATGGCACACGTCACTGAATTCGGCTTATTCAGCATCACCGTCTTCCATGGAATTCGCGGAGGGCGTTCTGGCTGGCGCTTCCACTGGGCCTTGGCCACTCTGGTGATTGCCGTCACCTACGCTGGCCTGGATGAATGGCACCAGTCCTTCGTGCCCGTTCGCCAAGCCAGCGCCCGTGATGTCGCGATTGACGCTCTGGGTGCGTTGCTGGCGCAGGTTCTGGTCTGGGCCTATGCCAATTGGAGGCACCTTCACCGGGCCGCCATTTCTCTCGGCAAGGACCTCCGCTAAGAAATGAAGTTGTTCTGCCCTAGGAACTCAGGGAATGATGGCTTGGGCTTGGTTAGAATGCGAGCTCTCCGTATCGCTAGAATCCACAGCCGTCGTGACGTAGTAGTAGGTCGTTCCGTTCTGCACGGTTGTGTCCGTATAGGTCAGGTTGGTGACCGAGGATCCGTTAATCTTCACGTAGCCAGTCCCGCTCGTCGTGCTGCGATACACATAGTAACTTAGCCCTGTCGGGTTGCTCTCATCCCAATTCAGAACTACGGAATGAGGGGGATCCCCCGTTCCCGACAACGCTATGGTCGCGGGTGATCCAGTCGCGTTGCTGGTTACGTTAACCGTGCCGGTCGCGCTTCCCGCATTTGTCGGGGCAAAGATGACGCTAAAGGTGAGCGTTTGCCCCGCCGAAAGCCCCACGGGTGTTCCCGCTCCACTGAGGCTGTAGCCGCTCCCGCTGACGCTGATCTGCGTGATCTGTACATTCGTGTTGCCGGTGTTTGTGATCGTCTCAGGTTGCGTGGACGAAGTGCCCGTGTTCACATTTTCGAAGCTAAAACTGTTCGAGCTGAGGCTGAGGGTGAGCGTTGCGGCCACCCCGGTGCCAGTCAGTGCCACCGTCGCTGGCGAACCGGGAGCGCTGCTCGTGATGGTCAGGCTCCCGCCCGTGCCGCCTGTAGATGTCGGGGAGAACTGCGCATTGAACGTACTAGCTTGCGCCGGGTTCAACGTGAGCGGCAGGCTCAATCCGTTGGTGCTGAATGCGCTCCCTGTCACGCTGACCTGTGAAACCGTCAACGCAGCCGTGCCCGTATTACTGAGCTGGATGGTCTGGGAATCGGTCGTCCCCACCGTAACATTGACGAAGCTGAAGCTGGATGGCGTAATGCTCAACGCCGCCTGCACTCCAGTCCCCGTGACCGGAATGACGGCGCTTGCTCCTAGTGTATTCGCAACGGTCACGTTTCCGCTGACGTTCTCGCTGCTCGTCGGACTGAACTTCACGGTCATCGACGTGGCTTGGGAAGGCGTCAATGTAACGGGCGTGGTGATCCCGGAGACACTCACGTCCTTTGCATTCACCGTAACCTGGGAAATCGTGACACTGGTGTTCCCGGTGTTCGTGATGCTGACACTCTGCGAGCCGGAGCTGCCCGCCGTCACACTTCCGAAGGTCACACTCGATGGGCTTGGGGTCATCGTTACTGTCCCAGCCACACCCGTGCCGGTCAAGAAGACCGTCACGGGTGACCCAGGTGCATTGCTCGAAATGCTCACCGTTCCTGGCAGCGATCCCGCCGTGGTGGGTGAGAATTCTGCTGTCACGGTGGTGCTCTGTCCCGCCGTAAGCGTCGCCGGTGTGGTCAGCCCGCTGATACTGTAGCCGATGCCACTTGCCGTAACATTTGAGATTGTGAGCGTTGCTGTCCCGGTATTCGTCAGCGTGAGTGCTTGTGTCTTCGTCTGTCCATCCACAACGCTTCCGAAGTTGAAAGTGGACGGCGTGACGCTCAATCCCGCCTGCACACCAGCGCCACTCAAATTAATCGTCAAGGGCGAGCCGCTTGCGTTGCTGGTTACTGTCACTGTACCCGTGGCATTCCCGACTGTCGTGGGAGCGAATTTCGCCGTGAAGCTCAAAGTCTGAGAAGCCGCTACCGTTGCCGGTGTGCTCACGCCGGTCAAGCTAAACCCGGTTCCACTCACAGTAATGCTCGAAATTTGCGCAGCGGCATTCCCGGTATTTGTCAGTGTGATCAACTGGCTGGCGCTGCTGCTGGTCGAAACATTTCCAAAGTTCACGCTGGCCGGATTGGCGCTCAGCTGCCCTAGAGCCGTGGACGAACCGGTTCCCGTCAAGCCAACCACCGCCGTCGGCGTGGTTGGATCGTTGCTCGTGATCGTCAGGCTGCCAGACACCGCGCCGGCTAGCGTCGGCGCGAACGTCAAGGTCACCGGAGCGTTTTGCCCGGCACTGATCGTCTTAGGCGTGGTAATGCCGCTGATCCCAAAGTCCGCTCCCGAAAGTGTCAGGAGGGAAATCGTCAAATCTGCCGTGCCCGCATTTGAAATGGTCAGGCTCGAGCTCCCGGTCGATCCGACGGAAACGCTTCCAAAGTTCACCGCACTCGCACTCAAACTCAACTGCGGTTGCGGTGTCACGCCTGTCGCGGAGAGATTTACCACTACCGGCGAACTGCCTCCATCGCCCTGCACTGTCAATGTCCCCGTGATAGCACCAGCGCTCGTCGGATTAACGGAGACAGAAAAACTGCCGCCTTGCCCCGTGGCCAGCACCATCGGCGGGGTCATTCCGGAGAGGCTGAACTGAGAATTCGAGAAAGTCGCCTGCGTGATGTTGACCGCGATATTGCCGGTATTGGAGACCGAGAGGCTCTGCAAAGTTGCCTTGCCTACCGGCACTTTGCCAAAACTGACGCTCGCTGGTGTGACTTGAAAGGACCCTTGGGATACCGGCTGTGTCTTTGAAGCACTAACTACACCCGCGCAGCCGTTTAGCAGCGTCAAAGGCAGGATTGCGGTGACAAGCAGGAGGGAAGTTTCACGTTTCCAATTCTTGCGTGCGACGCGCTGATTTTCGATCCATGTCCCAGCCCCTTCGACACACGTGCTCGCCATGGCCTACCCCTCCCTAGCTGTATCCAGCTACGAAGGTATCGGTAATGGTACTCACCAGCCTACTGGTTAGAGGGCCAATTTCGGGACAGTCGCCTGTACTGTACGGAGGACCATCCTTTATCTGGCCCAGACCTTGCACCCCTAGGAATTCCCTATCTCGGGCTTTCCAGGCACCCGCTACAGAAGCATGTCAAAGCGGAAGCAACTTGCTGAAAATAAAGCGGTTATGATGAGTGAGGAGTAAAGCCACGCCACAGCCTTGTGAATAACTTCAGAGGTGCTGTTCCGACGCCCGTGCCGCAACTCGGCGCGCCACCAACAACACTGGCGCGGGTGTCAATTTGAAGTTTAGGCCAAGTGAACCCCGCAGCCACCAGGCGGTCGGCCCGGGATGAACTTGCGGACTCCACTAGGCCACTACCCTCGAGCGCAGGCCGTTCGTTGTCGCACAACTAATCTGTCGCGTAGTTCCGCACCGATTCACTCGACAGATTCGTCGCGCGCTCCCCGCGCTGCGCGGCCTTTCTGGTCATCAATCCCGCATCGTGGATCTTGTAGATCAGTGCGCGGTAGCTGATTTTCAGCGCCAGCGCCGTCTTTCGGCGGTTCCACTGATTCGTGCGGAGTGTTTCCAGAATGATGTTGCGCTCCATCTCTCGAATGGCGTCTTTCGCCAATTGCTTTAAGGTTACGGGTGTCCCATTGCCTTCGGCGGACCGCACCGCCTTGGGTTTTTTCGGAGCGTGCTCTTGATAAATCGCAGCCTCGGGTCCGATCAGAACGTACCGCGCAACGCCGTTCGACAGTTCTCTCAGATTCCCCGGCCAATTCAGATTTTGGAGGTACTGGAGCATCTCCGGAGGGAACATGTCTCTCTTAGTCCCAAACTGCTTTTCAAAATGGACCCTGAAGAACTCGGCCAGCGCCGGAATGTCTTCGCGCCTCTCGCGCAGCGTCGGCACCTTTAAGCGAAACCCATTTATGCGGTAAAACAAGTCTTGCCGGAATCTTCCGGCTTGCGTTTCCTGATCCAGATCCTTGTGGGTCGCGCAGATAACACGCGCATCGATCCGCCGTTCGGAGTGATCCCCGATCCGCGAGAACGTGCCGTCTTGCAGGAATTGCAAAAGTTTGCTCTGAAGATTCGGATCCAGCTCCGCAATCTCATCCAAAAACAAAGTGCCGCGATGCGCCATTTCCACTCGCCCGGGCTTGGCAACGTTTGCCCCGGTAAACGCTCCCTGCTCGTATCCAAACAACTCGCTTTCAAGCAGCGTCCCGGGAATCGCTGCGCAGCTGACCTTGACGAACTCTCCGGAGGCGTACTCCGAATTCACATGTATCCATCTTGCAAGCGCTTCTTTGCCCGTGCCGCCCTCACCACAAAGCAAAATCGGGACGTTCGTCCGGCAGATTTTCTCCGCTCTCTGACGCACCTCCGCCATCACTGCCGAGCGCCCGAACAAAACAGGGTCTGGGGGCACGTGGTCTAGTCTTTCCCAACTGGCGTTCCGGGTTGGACATTCTCCTGCCATGTGTTCTGGTACCAAGGCGTTGCACATCGCCAGCCAAAGGCGGTGCGTATCTGGCGTGTTTCCGAACCCCTCCCCAGGCAATAAGGCTTTCTTTTTCAGTACAATACAGACAGCGCCCCCTGCAAAGTCCTAGTACTATAAGGCCCCTCAACTTTTCTTCCATCTGTAACAATGGGAAAACTTCAAGACACTACGAGAAAGGATTGTTCTCTCGAATGGCTAAGAAACCATACAGAGCCCGCGGGGCAAGTTGCGGTAAAGAAATCAGAAGTAGAGCAGGACTGTTAGTCTGTGCCCTGCTCCATGGTGAGAATCTAGTCCGGCTGCGTAGCGTTGGAATCCACGGTATTTGTCAGGCTCGCGCGGGTTCTCCACGAATAATGTCGTAGCGCTCGATCACCGCCGCTACTCCCATCCGTGGCTCTCCATCCTCCACGCGACGTTCCACGCGGACCACTTTCCCTTGCGCGCGAACAAAAACATCCGTGCCGTGCGTGATCTCTGCGGGCAGCGTCAGCGTGATGTCCAGCTTGGATCCCGCATCCACATCCTGCCCGATCACGAAATACAATCCCCGCGTTGAAATATCTCTCGTCTTCCCCTCTTGCCGGTTGACGAGTCTTTCGGCTGCGAACCGGATGCTGATTGGCAACGTCAAGTCATAGCGTCGCGCCGTGCGGCGTTCTTCCATTACTGACATCCTCGACTCCGTCCGTGGCTCCAGAGCGCAAGCCACTTCCCCAATTGCGGTTTCTTGCTAAAAGATTTTGCCGGATTCTTGCTTGCCTTCACGGGTGAGAACGAAGATCTCAGTCGGCCCTGACGTGTTTCCGCTGGGATTCCTTCATGCTCCCTCGCGGTCATCCCGAATCAACCTGATTCGGAAGCCGAAAAGAAGCACGCATTCTCTCAATCGCTCGGGCCTCGGAATTCCTGCAGACTCTCGCTCCCGCAGGAAGTCCCGACGCGCAACCCCCTCCCCCGTTCTTTGAGCTCTCGACCCAAATTTCACTCAACGGGAGGTTTGCTGCGCTTTTGTCCAGCACTGTGTTGCTTTTCGCTGCGCAACATACCCCGCACAAGCTTTTCCTGCAAGTTCTCTTTTCCCCCAGCGTGCTCAGGACCAACCACGTCGTACTAGACCTGCTCTGTCACTCTACCTTGGTCCCCACCGTCGCCGGTGCCGTCTCCTCTGCTTTCGCTGCCGCAGTCCGGCGCGTCCTCGGCGTGTCCAGATTGAATCGCCTCATCTTATAGAGCAGGGCCTTGTAGCTGATCCCCAGCATCTTGGCGGCGTCCTTGCGGCACCACCGCGTCTTTTCCAGCGCGTCGGCGATCGCTTCCATCTCCGCTTCGTCCTTCAACCCGCGCACCAGCGCTTTCAAACCCTGCTCTTTCGGAACGTTCGTCACCTCACGAGGAGAAATCCTCTGCCGAGTCGCGGACATCTCCACTAACTCCCGCAGGCTGCCTTCGTCATCTTCGAGAATCACGTACCGCTTGACGAAGTTTTCCAGTTCCCGCAAATTCCCGGGCCATGGATAATTCAATGCCGCATCCAAAAGATGCTCGGAAGGAGCCACTGCCGGCTTGCCGAATTTCTCGCTGTACTTTTGCAGGAAATGACGGAAAAGGAGCGGAATTTCAGCCGTCCGTTCCCGCAGCGGAGGCACCATGATCGACAGCACGTTCAACCGGTAATACAAATCTTCGCGGAATTTCCCCGTCTTCATGGCTTCCTGCACATCCACGTTTGTCGCCGCCAACACGCGAACATCTGTCTCTACCAGGTGCCTTCCACCCAGTCGCGAATACTGGTGATCCTGTAAGACATGAAGCAATTTGGCTTGCAGGTGCGTGGACATCTCCGCGATCTCATCCAGGAAGATCGTGCCCTTGTTGGCCATCTCGAATTTTCCGGGCTTCGCCCGCACCGCTCCCGTAAACGCCCCTTGTTCATATCCGAATAGTTCCGACTCGAGCAACTCCCCCGGGAGCGCCGCGCAATTCACCTTGACGAACGCTTGATTCCTTCGTTTCGAACGCAGATGGATCATCCGGGCCACCACTTCCTTGCCCACGCCGCTCTCCCCGCAGATGAACACCGGCACGTCTACGGGAGCGATTTGCAGAATCTGCTGCCGGATGCGCACCATCTGGGGGCTCGCTGCCAGGAAGCTCAAATCCTCGGTGATCTGCTCGCAATACTCCCGCAACGCCTGGTTTTCCTGGGTCAGCTGTTTCTTTTGCCGCGACTTGAGCATCGCCGCGTCGAGTTCCGTCTTTTCAAATGGCTTTGTCAGGTAGTCGTGTGCCCCGAGCCGGATAGCTTCCACCACTGTCCCTACCTCATTCGAACAAGACAGCATGATCACATTCAGGCTGCGGTCCAGCCGCATCAGTTCCCGCAGCGTGTCGAGCCCGTTCATTTCGGGCATCAGCACATCCAGAATGATGAAGTCCGGCCGTTCGCCGGCGTTCACACGCGTCAGCGCTTCCCTGCCGCTGCTCACCGTCTCCACATCAAACCCATCCACCTCCAGCAGGGTCTGCAAGTATTTTCGAATGCTGGGCTCATCATCGACGACTAGGATCTTCTCTTTCACTTCTTTCACAGCCATTTTTCTTTCTCCTCGCCCCAAATCCAGCGCTTAGTTTTGGTCCATCGGCAGCAAAAACGCAAACGTGCTTCCCCGGTTTTGCTCGCTTTCCACCCAGATTTTCCCCCGGTGTGCCTGGATCAACCTTTTCGCGATGGCCAGTCCCAAGCCCATTCCGGAGGTATTCCGGTCCACGCGCACAAAGTCCTCGAAAATTTCCTGATGATGTTCCGGTGCTATCCCTGCTCCGGAGTCTGTCACGCTGACTTCCACACTGTTCGGCCGGGGCAGCCGGAATCTCCTGCGTTCTTCGACCGGAGCTATTTTCGCCACGCGGCGTTCCCAAAAATGGGGGCGCGCTCGCAAGGTCACGGTTCCGCCGGATGGTGTGTGCTTCAACGCGTTGTCCAGGAGATTTGCCGCTGCCTGTTGAATCTTCTGGTAATCGAAGCGGAAAGTCGGGATCGACGGATCCAGCAGCACCTCCAGCTTCACCCCTTTTCGCTGAAACGCTTCCGACCATCGGTTGGCCGTCTCTTCGAGGCAATCTCGCAGGTCGTTCTCTCTCAATTGCAGTACCAACTTCCCGCTCTCCAGCGCGGAGTAGTTGAGGAACATCGACACCAGCCGCACCAGCCTCTCGCAGCTCTCTTTCGACTCCTCCAGAATGTCTTTTTGTTTCTCGCTCAGTCTTCCGAGTGATCCTGTCAGGAGCAGATCGTAGTAGCCCTTGATCACCGCCAGAGGTGTTTTCAATTCGTGTGCTGCCGACGCCAGGAACACGGTCTTCTGCCGGTTTACTTCCTGCAATTTCAGGTAGGCTGCGAGCAAATTCCGGTACGTTATCTCGCGCTCCTGCAGCAGTTCCTGTACCGTCAGTTGGGCAGCGCTCTCTGCGCTATTCTCTTCTTCCTCATCGTTCTCAAACTGGATCGCTATCCAATCTGACTCCGCTAGCCATTGCACGCGCGCCCGATAGCCTTTGATGCTCGTGCGGCCTTCCAGTTCCAGTTGGTTTTCGCCATTCTCAATTCTCTGCGAAATCGTCTTTGGATCGATATTCAATACATCTGCGAATATGTTGAGGGGGGTAGTCTCGTCTTTGCCGTGCGCTTCCAGGTATTTCCTCCCCCGCGCGTTCACCACCAGCACGCGTCCTTCGAGGTTCGCCACCACTACGCCTTTGTCGACCGTGTCGAGAAGCGCTCGAACATGCTCAATTGTCAGATTCGGGCTCGACGTAGGCACTCTTCCCGCATCTGTTGTGGCCCAACCATCCATGCTTCTGCTACCCCTTTGTACAGTGGAAAATGTTTTCCTATGCTATTCTGCCCATGCTTACAAAGCCACACCAGCCTGTCAATGGTAAATGCGTTCCATTTGCACAATTTGGGAAATCCCTAGCCCATCCACGCCCACTCTTCTCTTCACGCCCAAACCCCTCATTATGATGGCTGCTAAGTTATTGATTTATAAAGGCTCTAGTTCTAGATTTTAGCCAGGAAACTGGCACTCAACCTGCTCCCTGTGTACTAGTTCCTGAGTACTATCACTATGGTTCTCCGCCTCGATCAGTCTAAGGAGGGGCCCCGCGTGGATTCCTCCGAATCGCGCCGATCATCCCGCCTCCGCATCCAAGTCCCTGTATTTCTCCGGGGCTCGGACGCTTCGGGTGCGGAGTTTATAGAGCTCACCAAGACGCTCAATATCAGCGCTACCGGAGCTTGTATCACTTCAGTCCATCTCCTTCGCCCAGACCAGACGGTCCACCTCACCATCCCAGCCCCCTCCCTCGCTTCCTCCAGCCTCATCCCCAGCGAAACTCCCCCAATTGTGGCCAAGGTGCGCCGATTGGACCACTTGGGTGAACTTCGTCTATTTGGGTTGGAATTTCTGCACCCTCTTGAGTAATTCCCTGTCCCTCGGGAACTCTCCAGCCCCATCGCGTTGTATGCGCCTGTCTTGGGCTACCGCTTCGCTGAAAAAGTTCCTTCCGGGATCTCGCTTATCTCTTCGTTTTGTAATAGGATACCGGCGTCCCCTTCGCATCTCCTTTCCGTGGATGCAGTTTGCACACACGGTCTTGATTGGCACTTGATTTGCTCCCTTTTAGGGTCAGTCATCCAAATGTGCTTGCCCCAGCCCCCGCGGGGAGAGGCAGATTGTAGGAAAACCCGGCCATGCCCAGTTCCGGAGCCCCGGCAGCCCCGCGTTTGCCCATGGAAGATGCCTACCTCGAGCTCCTTGCGGACACGCTCGACGTCATGGACATTCCCGCGCGCAGTCAGTTCCTGCAGCGCTATTTTCGCACCACCACGCGTCTCGATCTGCGCGAGTCTCAGTGCCTGCACCTGTGGGAGGAAATGCTCACGCGCCGCCGCGAACTCGCGGATCAGCTCGCACGTCCCGTGTCTCTCAAAACCGTTCTGATGGATGTCCTCTCTTCCGCCGGCCTGATTCGCGTTCCGATTGTGCTCGAATACGAAGAGTACAAAAAACTCCAGGTCAATGCGGTCACCGACCCGCTCACCGGCCTCTACAATCGCCGCTTGTTTGCCGAGTCCTTCGAAAAGGAACTCAATCGCGCCCGCCGCTACGGTCTTCCGCTCGGCATCGTCATCCTGGACTTGCACCGCTTCAAGGAAGTGAACGATAAGTACGGGCATCCACGCGGCGACGAGGTCCTCCGCGCCGCCGCCGCCACGCTCCAAAAAGCGCTGCGCACCTCGGACTCTGCCTTCCGCATTGGTGGCGATGAATTCGCTCTCCTTCTCCCCCAAACCGATGCCGCTCAAGCCCTGGCTCTCAGCCGTCGTATTGAGACTGTTTTTGAGGAAATCCTGCGCCCTCTGCAACTCGCTTTCCCAGTGACCATGGATCACGGCGTGGCCAATTTCCCTCAGGACGGCGATCAGTCCGATCAGTTGGTGCGCGTCGCCGACGAACGTCTCTATCGTCTGAAGCACGCCAATCACGCTCACACCGCCGATGGCTCGGCACGTCCTGCGGCTCCCCCCGCGGCCGCACCACTTCCTGTGGCGCCCTCGCCCATCTCCATCTCTGCTGGCCGTCCATCCGAAAAACCTCCCTCCGACTTAGCCGACGCTTCTTCCGCTGCCGCTCGCTCCCTTATGGAGCAAACTCCACCGGCCCCCTTAACGCCAGCTTCGTATGCGATTCAGCGTAAAGCCGAGCGCATCTCCATGGTTGGCACGAATGCCCACGCCATCATTGGCGAGCAGGGCACCCGCCGCGCTCGCGTGTTGGACCTCGGCTTCGGCGGTGTCGCGCTCGAATTTGAGCAGCCGGAAGATCTGCCGGAGAACATCCTCGCCATTCTTCACGTCCCCATTCTTCCCCCCGTCCGCGTTTATCTGAAGCCGGTGTGGTCCCGTCGCACGGCGGAAGGCGCGTTCCGCTTCGGCTGCCACTTCATCTCCTGATCCTCGCCACTCGGCAGGGCCGCCTCGAGTTCTGTTCCTCCGAGAGCGTTCTCTTCGCAGGGTCTCTCCTCACCGTCTGCATCCGCATTTCATCTCTTGCTGAATCTGCGACATGCGGCCGCTTCCTGAATTGCGGCACTGCCCGAAGGTACAGGTTCGACCAGGCCCCATCCTGTCCTACAACTGTACCGGGGACAGGTTGCCTGTACAGCTGCCCAGAAGTTATTTTCCTGTGTGGTGACCCTGAGGGGGTTCGTTCTCGCAGTGTTCTTGCGCTGTTCATCGGCTTCCGCAGTTCGCGGCTACGCCTCCGTTGCCTGCCTCGTCGGTGTGTCTTTCTTTTTTTCCGGTTGCGCCAGTTACAATTCGCAAACAACTGCGCTTGCACCAGCCCTGACGGTCTCGGCAAACAGTTTTAATTTCAATACCATCGCCGTCGGGCAATCCGCCACGCAGACCCTGCACCTGACGAACTCGGGCAATGCGCCTCTGCAGATCTCTTCCCTTTCTCTCTCCAACAAGGAATTCGCCATCAGCGGCCCGTCCCTTCCCCGCACCGTGCTGCCGGCCATAAGTCTCGACTACACACTGGCGTTCGCTCCCACAGCTGCGGGGAACGCCTCGGCTTCCCTGACCATCACCAGCAATGCCCCGCACTCCCCTGCCGCCGTCTCGCTCGCCGGCGTTGCAGAAAAAGTCGTTGTGGCCCTGCAGGTCACTCCCACTTCCGTCAGTTTCGGCAACGAAAATCTGCAATCGACTGCAACCCAGAACGTCACGTTGCAAAACACCGGCGATGTCAATATCACCATCAATGGTGTCACCGCTGCCGGCTCAGGCTTTGGTTACTCCGATCTTTCTCCTGGCTTTTCGCTTTCTCCCAATCAACAGGTCACCTTTCAGGTTTGGTTTCGCCCGCAAACGAGTGGCGCCGCCTCTGGCACCGTGTCCATCCTGAGCGCGAATCTTACTTCGCCTGAAACGGTCTCCCTTACCGGTGATGGAATCAGTTCCACTCCAACGCCCTCACCTGCACCGCCTCCAGTCGCTCAACCCACGGTTCAACTCACTTGGAATGCCAGTTCCAGTGTCGTCGCCGGCTATCGCGTCTACCGCAGCACCACCTCTGGTAACTTCTACAGCCCTGTGTTCTCTACGCCCCTCAACGCCCTCTCCTTCGACGATTCCACCGTCACCAACGGCGACACCTACTACTATGTCGTCACCGCCGTGGACGACAACGGCGTCGAAAGTTTGTACTCGAATCAAGCCACCGCCAACGTGCCCGCCTCGTAGTTCCCCGCCCGTACCCCCGAGCTCCTGAAGTTCGTGACTGTAAGATTTTCTGTTGAAAGTGAGGGTAGAAAGAGGAAGGGTGTCTCCAGGTTCCAGGGCCTTTAGCGGAGGTCAAGGAGAGGAGACACCCAATGACTGTATCTCTAGACA